>Ga0210040_10000048_pt1 | contig 287161 bp, 226 predicted proteins | sample CryGeyCG12114_NA_FD_185462 | JGI IMG/M metagenome (GOLD analysis project Ga0210040, IMG submission 185462) | Groundwater microbial communities from aquifer - Crystal Geyser CG19_WC_8/21/14_NA (SPAdes) (version 2) | ecosystem: Environmental > Aquatic > Deep subsurface > Groundwater | place...
TCCCAACCGCCATGCCACGGACCCTCAAGCGCCGCGCCGACGCCATCTCTCGCGACGATGCATCCTCCTCCTCACCCGAAGCAGAAGCAGAGGCAGAGCCTCCCTCCCGCCCCCGATCAACACAACAACAATCCACATCCACAGCCACATCCACACAGCGCCGCCCCCACCGACCCAGCACCCCCCGAAGTCCAACCTCCAGCCCCAACCCCTCCCTCTCAGACCCGGACCCGGACCACTCCACCACAGACCCAGCCTCGCACTCGCGCACGCTCATCAAAAAACTCGTCCGCCTTGCGCTCTCCACCGAATACGCGCGCCAGCCCCTGCGCCGCACAGACATCACGGCCAAGATCCTAAAATCCGACACCGGATCGACGAGCTCGCGCGTCAACTTTCGCACCGTGTTCGTTGGGGCGCAGAAGGTGTTAGGCGAAGTTTTCGGGATGGAACTGGTTGATTTGCCGGTGAGGGAGAGGGTGGGGTTGAGTGATCGGCGGAAGGCTGTCAGTCAGAAGGCGACGCAGCGGGAGACGCAGGCGCTGACGCAGAGGACGCGGGATGGGGATGTGGATGGGGAAACGCAGACGCAGGGCCAAGGAAGGCGGAAAGATCCGGTGTTGAGCGCGCAGAACTGGATTCTGGTTAGTTGTTTGCCCGCGCAGTACAGGGCGAGACCTGAGCTGATGGTGCCGAGTCGGGCGCCGGATCAGGCGGTTGAAAGCGCGTATGTGGCGCTCTATACTGTTATTGTGGGGTTGATGTATTTGCATACGCCGAGTGGCCGGGCGGAGGATCAGAAGCAGACGGAGGGGCAGGGACAGGAACAGAGTCAGGTGAAGGAAAGTGCGGACGATAGCACCGAGCCTATCTCTGATGCGAAGTTACATCGGTATCTGAGTAGGCTGAATTTGAGCGAGTGGGCGCCGATGGGGGTTGAAGGGGCGAACGTGGAGAAGCTGTTGGCGAGGATGATGAGGGAGGGGTATATTGAGAAGAGGAGGGATACGAGTGGGGGTGAGGAAGTGGTGGAGTGGGTTGCTGGGTCGAGGGGGAAGAAGGAGGTCGGGCGGAGGGGTGTTGCTGGGCTTGTGAGAGGGGTTTATGGGTTTGGGGTGGATGGGAGTGGGAAGGGGCTGGACATGCCGCGGGCCGATGGGGAGGAGGAAGAGGCAGATGGTCAACAGCAGACGAGGAGAAGGCCTGTTAAGATGGAGAAGGATGAGTTGGAGTCTAGGCTGAAGAGGACGCTGGGTGATGTCGTTGGCCTGAAAGTCCAGGATCAGAATGGAGTTGTAGAGCCTGAAGCTGAGCTAGATGGCGAGCAGGGCGAACGACCTGAGGGAACCCGCCGAGGAAACAGAGATGCTGAGGGGAGAAGTGCGCCCAGGCGATCAGGCCGGAGAAGACATAACGAAGACGACGATGATGAATGACCAACGATGAATGTGATACCCCGTACGAACTAAGTCAAGCTGATCTGCCGCTTATTGTGCGTCAAGCTATGGTTTGAAGTCTGTGTTTTAGATACTCCTGGTCAGCAGCCTCGAGAGTATAAATGTGCTGCTTGTTCAATCGTCCTTACTTGACTCGGACGCAGTGCGAAGAAGCACTTGTTGCTGCCTTTGACCGTTAACGACACCACAACCACAGCCATCTAAGACGGCACCTAGGGTGCTAGAGGAGACAAGCACGACGGCTAACAGTTTCGCACGATCCTCTGCCGGGTGGACTAGGTCGCAGAAGCAGACGGACCATCGCAAGCTTTACCATCAATTTGCCCCTAGCTGATAGTGGAAAGTGCGAAAACAAAAAATGCTCATGCCTTAATGATGGAGAACATCTCCTTCCGCGGTATTACAGCAGTCTATCTCTTTCCTAGGTATGCAGTAATAATCTCCTGAGCTCGGCAAGCTCGCACAAATGTCGATGATAACGCCACCGTACGCACATTTTGCGCCGCCCAATGCCGCTTGCTAGCCAACTTGTCTATCTGTACAGTAAGGAGGCCGTATCTTCATGCATCATGCTCGCCCAAACATTCGTATCTTGTATCAAGCTCATCTGTGAGCCTTGGTCAGACTTTGCTTTCGAGCCAACTCGTGTGTCTCAAGCTGGACTCTGTGTTCTCATGTTCGCGCTGGTTTTGGGTAGCCTTGACTGTCTCAGCCGAAAGGAAAGCCGCCTCGGCCACCGCCCATACCAGGCCCGCCAGACGAGAAAGAGAAGCCTCCGGGAAAGCCTCCTCCCATGCCGCCTCGTTGGCCCTGGCCGCCACCCATGCCACCCATGCCACCCATCATATTGAACAGCATTTCCGGGTCGATCTGGACACCGCCACCCATTCCAGGGCCGAAGCCACCACCGAACGGATTGCCTCCCATGCCGCCCATGCCAGGCTCCATTAGATCGGCACCAGAATCGTAGATCTGCCTCTTCTGCGGATCCAGTAACGTTTCTTTGGCCTCGAGACAATCCTTGAACTGCTCTTCTTTTTCCTTGTCTCCTTGAGTTTTGTCAGGATGCAGAACAGCAGCCTTCTTTTTGTATGCTCGTTCGATCTCCTTGTCACCTGCATCCTTAGATACGCCCAGAATCTTGTACCAATCTTTCCTCTTCGACTTCTTGAGCTCCAGTTCTGCATTTCGAAGTTCTTTTTGGATCTCGGCGTCTCCTTGGTTGTCTTCTGCCAGGGCTTTCAGATCCTTGACAGCTTGTTCCCAATCTCCTTGCTCTCCCGTAACCTTTGCCCGAGTCTTTTTAGCCTTTGTATAGGTCGGGTCTAGCTTCAGCGCAGCGTCGCAATCGTCTTTTGCTTCGTCGAATTGATCTATCTTTGATCGCGCAAGAGCTCTGTTACCGAGAATCTTGGCATTTGTGATCTTGTTGTTAGGGTCGATGGAAAGCGATTCGCCGTATGCATTGACTGCTTCCTGCCACTTGCCGCGCTTGTACAGATCGTTCGCTTCGTTCTTAGATCGCTCTAACTTCTTCATCATGCGCAAGCAGTCCCTTGCGTCTGACATATCTGGGTCGAAGGAGAGGGCTTTTCGAAAACATTCTTCTGCTCGTTGATAGTCCGACTTCCCAACACCTTTATCGTCTTTTAGATAAAAGGCTCGGCCAGCGAGCGTCATTGCTTCTGCATCCATCGGGTTATCACGCATCAGTGTCTGAGCAATGCCCTGAACTTCGCCAAGCGCATTAGACGAGCCGATTTTCAGATTTGCTTTCGCACGTAAAACCTGCCACAGTCGAGGCATGGGCGTGCCATAGCCTAGTGTTTGTTTTGCTTGATCAATGCTCCACAGGGCCATTCTGCCATCTCCGTCTGGAGCATTAATTTGTTTCTCGGCCATCTCAATAGACTGTTTTGCTTTTCGAGCAGCGCCGGTATCGGTGGCTGACACATTGGGTATCCTGGAATAGAGTGAGAGGGCATCGTCAGGTCGGCCAAGGGAGGTGTAAATTCTTGCTAGCCTATGCAATATCTTGTCGTTCCCTGAGTCGAGTCTGTTTGCTTGTAGACAGTCTCCGAGAGCGGCTTGGAACTTGTTATCGGACATGTAGGCTGCGGCGCGGTTCGATAGATATGTGGGGTTGGAAGGCTCAGCCTCAATAGCTGTGGAATAATCAGTCATGGAGAATGCGGAAGTTGTGTCCTGCATTTACTCACCTTTGCTGTACTCGACCACGGCGCGGCCATAGTCCTTAGCCTTGAAGAACTTGTTGCCGGCGGCTTTGGCAGCCTCAGGATCCATCTTAGGCTGAGTGTTTACTCTGTGCGGCGGTGGAGGGGGAGACATTGTGTCTTCTCTTGTGTGGTCGCCATTAGTCTGGGCCTCCGATGACGGAAAGGCACCGGGCGTGTTATCGCCAGGTGTAGGCGGGCGTGAATGTTCGTTGGAGCCGGAGTCGGCCTGAGCCTCACTGCTGGCATTGTCGCTCATATCGACGTCTATCTGGACGGAGGAGCGTTTTTCGTCTCGTGCCATGCGTGCACTGAGTCTCCTCAAGTCGTCAGGCGGCAGGTTTAGAGGATGTTCGTCCTGGTTCTTGCTCTTTCGTTTGGCCCAAGTCTTCTTTTCTGGAGATCTGGACTTTGTCTTCCGCATGAACGCAAGGAACTTTGGATCGTCGAAACGCGGATCAGTGGCTTCGTCGGAGTGAGACGAGTGTAAATGTAAATTCGCCTCGCATGCAGCCTGGAGATTTTGGAGATTTTCTTCCGTCAGCGGCACCGAATTGCGATTACCACTGTTCCCTGCAGCCCTTCGCAATGCCTTGTCCTCGTCGTCAAAAAGAAGTGGAGTAGCATATGCAGTTGAACGCTGAGATTTGCTTGGTGGTGAAAAGTAATCACTCGGCTCAGCGTATGAGGGCCTCCGGTTCCTGTCATTGGTACTGCTGAACTTGAACTTTCTGGAATTTTGGGCGGGTCCTGGCCGCTGGCTGCTGTTAGGCGGAGCGTTGCCCGGCGGAGCCATGGTTGGGGCCTGGCGAGCCTTGCAGCCGCTGGTTCGAGCAAGTCGCTCCTGCCGAGGATGGTACTGTTACACTGTCATTACCACACTAGACGCATTGCTGTAAGGATGGCCCTGGATGCTCACTTCTACGCCGCACCTGCCGACGTCGTACTCAGAACTCCGCAGCCATTGAGCCTTTCAGACAGACCTGCCAAGCCGCATGCGCCCGTCCAAATGTCCCGAGAGGATCAGGCAAGGCTAAAATCAATTGGAAGTGATGGTTTCGAAGCAAGCAATGTGTTTCCTCGAAGGTGAAGAAATTAATCCCACCCTCCTCCAGCATTTCCTTGAGCCACGCGATCAGCATGCCAACAAAACCGGCAAATTAATGGCTAAGATACATCGGTGAGCGAAGCTTGTTGCCCAAGCGTGAAAACCAATTGTAAAGACAAGTAAGACAGACTCTCCATCAACTTTCTGTCGACATCGACCCAGACCTTCATCGTCCACAACACAATGGTAAAGTAATGGTAAAGTATGTTCCATCAAACCAGCAGCTCTCCCAATCAAGATGTGATCAGACCAACATCAGCGGGGACGCACTCCTACCCAAACGTTCATCTCCCGCCGAGCACGGATCCTCCTTCACCCTCAAATCCAACCAAGCAAGCAGTATGGCTCATCTTCGGCGCATCTGGCCATATGGGTCGCTCCCTGGCAAACTCAGCCATCGCTCACGGTGACAAGGTATGCGCAGTGGGCAGGCAGCTGGAAGACACCCACCAGTCGATGCAAGGCTGGTACCCCGGCCAAGAAAGCTGCTACCAAGGTACCTTGTGCGATATCCGAATGCGAGAGTCAGTCGACGCCGTCTTCGAGAAGACACTGAAGCGCTTTGGTGATATTGATGTGATCGCCATCTGTCATGGCTACGGCGTCATCGGCGCGTGTGAGGATCAGAATGAATGGGAGATTCGAAATCAGTTTGAGACCAACTTTATGGGAACGCTGAATATTATCCATTCATCTCTTCCTTATTTTCGAGGACGTGATGATGGTCGATACTTGATATTTAGCAGCACTTCTGGCGCTTTGGGAGTGCCAGGTCTGGGGCCATACTGTGCTACGAAATATGCCGTTGAAGGATTGGTTGAATCAATGCTGTATGAGGTCGACCAGTTCAACATCAAGCTCACTCTTGTCATAGCTGGACATATGAGACGGGACGACCGTGTGCAACCCCCTTCTCCGGGTCTGATGCGGCCCGAGTCTGCGAACGGCGCGCATACAGCATCAGGCAAGAAATATCAGCATTTCCGCGTCTTGCGCCCCTCGCCCCCCTACTCTTCGCCCGATTCTCCCGCGTCGCACGCTCAGCGTATGCTCCAGTGGATAGGCGATAACCAGCCAACGAGTGCTGTGAAGGCGGCCGAACTGTGCTGGCAACTAGGTCATTGTTCGTATCCACCGTTGAGGATGTTGCTCGGCACCTTTGCTGTGGAGAGCATCAGAGACAGGTTGAAGAGCATCATCGAAGAAATCGAAGACTGGAAGGAGCTGCATTTTCCGCCGATTGAGGGTATGGAAGGTGTAGACGAAGATTCCAAGGAAAAGGAAGACGAGCAGGAGCAGGAGGAAAATGACGAAGCGTTTGTCTCGGCGAGGCCAGCTGCTAATGGTGCAAGTCGTCATCGCGATGAGGAAGCAGCGACTACGTTCTACTAGCATCACCTTGGCTATGCTGGTGTGAGTGAATAGAGATTGAGTCCCCAGATTTGCAGGAGAAGTGAAGAGTAGAGTCGATTCAGCTGTGAATCTCATTAAAGTCTACAGGCTGGGTATATGAAAGCGCTCGACGCTGTCACAGGCATCAACGCCAGCAACATAACACAGAAGCTCTTTCCAACAGCTCTAATGATGATGCTTGCACGCCGCCAGGTATGCAGTGCTTCCCCAATATTCCAAATCACTCCTACTTAATGCTCAAGTGGCATGGTGCATGACCATCACGCCTATGACGATCTTTTGTACACTTGAATTTGCCCACCTTACAGTATAATGCGTTGGTGGTCGTTGCTACCAAATGGCTTGCCACAATTCGGGCACTTTCTCGATCGCAACTGAATGACCTTATCCACACAGTTGTGGCAGAAGGTATGACCACAAGTCTTGATGACAGTGTTCTTGAGCTCCTTCCTACACACGGTGCAGTACGCAAATTGTCGAAGAAGTTCATGCTCCTCCGACTGAGCGCCCTTGCTCTTCCATGCTTCCAGACTTTTGCGTGTATCGGCCAGAGACGTTTTCAGGCCTTCCGCCTCGACCTCGGCAGATCTGCAAGTACTCGAAACGCTGCTAAGCTTCGCATCCTTCGTTGAAAGAGTGTTCCTCAGGTCTGTGACCTGTGCGTTGAGCCTTGCAATTTCAGATGCTTGGGTTGTGCTCTGCTTCGATGCTGACAGATGTTCGTTTGTCTTGATCGTCAGTGCAGATTTCACTTCTGCCAATTGCTTCTCCTGGTTTGTCAATAGAGACCTCGACGCTGCTTCTGCCTCTTTCAATTGCGATATCACCTCGGAAGATTTCGTTGTTTGCATCCTCAGAGTACGCACTTCCATGTCACGCGTTTCCTTGCTCTTCATGGCTGCAAAGTATTTCTGGTCTGCCTTGGCCTTCTCCGCGGATAGTTTGGTTGTCTTCTCTTCAAGCACAGTGTAGTCTGCGACCTTCTGACTGGCCAATCTTTGCGTCTTCTGGTAAGCACTGGACATGGACTGAAGTTCTCCATTCATCATAGAATACTTCTTCTCGAGTTCCTGAAACTTAGCACGCAACTCGTCTGCATTCATCGAGTCCAGCTCGGATGAAATGGTTATCAAGTTGCCAGCTTGTGTCGTCAGTCGCTCATTCTCCGACTCGAGAGCTTTGATTCGATCCTCGTGAGCAGAAGATAGCTCCTTGAGCTTTCGCAAAGATTCTGTTCTTTCGTCCAAAGATGCTTTCTTGACAGCCTGATCAGCCAAAATCTCATCTCGGTGGTTTCTTACACGAGCTAGATCTGTTTGTATTTGAGACAACATAGAGTCCTTCTCGGAGATGACGTTTCTGCTTTCAATCTCGAGCTGCTCCTGATTCTTGGTTTGTTCTGACTGCAACTTGCCAACCGCATCCCGCAGTTGAGTCGAGCTTGCCTCCAGGTCATTGAGCTTCTTCACAGCATCGTCATGCTGTACCTTCAACTGTTTGTATAGCTCTGTCTTCGAGTAGTCTTCATCGGTGAACATAGCAGATTTTGTGGTTAGTTCCGTCACTTTGGTGGCAAGCTGGGCGTTTTCTTCCTCGAGCTTGGCGATTTGTTCCTGCTGCTTTTCATTGATAGCTGCGGTCTTGTTCACTTCTGCTTCCAGCTTTTCCAGATCCTCAGTACTCTCAGAAACACCGTTCGCCTGGCTTTCTTCTCGTTTGACAGAGTTAGTATCCTCCTTAGCAGCACCAGAGACTCCCATCAAGATGCCCTTGTCTAGTTTCGCAGCAGTAACACTGCGCGCACGGTCCAGCTTCTTCTCAGCAACCATGTAGCGCAGAGAGGCATTCTGCAGACGTTCATCAAGATCACTTGTCTCTGCGCGCAACTTTTCGAGCTCGGCCAAATGTTCCTTTTCGGACGCTAGCAATTGGGTAAATTTGGAATGCAGTTCTGCCACATCTGGAGTAAAATGCATGGATCTGCTAGACAAGCGCTGAACCAGTGATTGGATACTCGCAGCGTGACTTTGCAGATGCTGCTCGAAATCCTTTTGATCGGTGAATTGCAAGGCGGAGGGAGCCGAGTCTACGTCCATAGAATCCTCCTCTTCTGGCATTAATAATTTGACCTCATCGATGAATTGTCTCAGCCAGGCATCAATAGTCCTGAGATGATCATCATGGTCGCGTGCCTTCTTGCGTCGCTCGGACAATTGACTTTCAAGATCTTTGACAGTTCGCTTGTATTCGCTGACTTGTCTCAACAGAGCATCCTTTTGGACTTTCTATAAGGAAAGGTGGTATCAGCCATCGATCGCGTATCGGGGTAGGAATTGTAGAAGGGTTTCTCATACCTCGAGGTCGTCTTTCCAGGGCATATCATCATCTCGATGGCCTTTGCCTGCGCCATTGGCCGACGTGGCTTGTTTCTTGGAAGGGTGTGTAGAGTCATGATGATCATTGAGTGGTCGCTTGCGATCCTCCATCTTGATAAGGCTGGATTGCGAGTGAAGAGAGGAAGGGGCTGAGGCTTGAACGGCCGTCATGAATACGAAAAGGCCAGGCAGTACAACAAGTCGAAGAAGGCGGATGTATTGTTGACATTGAGTCGATCCGGAATTACAAAGTTGACATTGAGAAGCGAGGGTGGATGGTTTGATGGCGATCTCAACAGGTGTGGTGGTAAAATCAGACATGTTCAAGTCCTTCCCGCAGCTTCAAGTTCTTCCTCGCTGCAGCCGCAATGCTTGGCGCCGAACCAGCACTAAGCCAAATGTGCTCTAGGGCCTTTGACGGCGGCCTTAGTCGGCTTCCAGTTGCGGCTCCTAAGGCTGCGGGGAGGCACCCACGGCACTGCAGGCGTGACTGCCTTTTTGTTCTGCAGATGCTCATTCCAATTTCACCATGCGCATGATTTAGCTGTTGGCTAGTGAAGAGATGTCAACTCTGGTATCATGTCTTCCTTCAGCTCGGTGATCAAGAAGCCTGGTGCGAAGGTTGCGCCCAAGGTTGCACCGAGACGGAATATTGTCCGCAAAGTTCCTCAATCTCAGTCCAATTCCAATCCAACACCCCCAGTAGCGTCTGAACAACCCGTCAATGCAGCAGAACCGGAAACCTCACAGATTTCCCCTGAGGCCAGTGTAGAAGTTACCGGGGCTCGTGTGGCAGATGATGTCGAACACCAGGCACAGCCGGTCGAGCATAGTGCCAGGCAGGACAATGTTGCGCAAACACAGAATAATAACCACACAGAGCCTTCGGCCGAGCCGACTTCTCCAGATCCAACACAATCGCCGATTTCGAATTGGCCTGCTCAGAAACGCAGGCCCGAGAGCAATAGCGTTACTCCCAAACCATCGGAGTACGTACCCACGACCACTAGCCAAGCTCCAAGGCCAACGTCATCAGGCAGTGATGATCAAGCAGAACAAGCAGGCGCGAACCGAGGTAGCTCGACTACAAGCCGGTCTGCTGCGTCGCCGGAGACACCTCGACCAAAGAGCAAGAGAAAACAGCCTCCTAGGGGAAGTGCTAAGGTGATTCTGGCTCAGCCTGCAGTTCTGACGCCCCCTACAACCCAGCCCTCTCGAAGCCCGACCCAAGAACGGCCCCCTTCAGCAGTCTCACAGCGTGCGCAGTCCACCGTGTCGCAACGGTCAGAAGCTGAGGAGGCTTTGGACAGAATCAACGCTCAGCTGCAAAAGGTTGGGGAAATAGCCGCTGGCATTGTAAGGAGTACTCCTGCGCCAGAAAATCCGCCTCCTGATGCAGAGGGCACCCCGGAACAGACTGCTGCTGGGCCTCGACCACGGAAGAGGCGGAAGAAGAATAATGTAGGGCCACAAACCATTCAAGACCAAGCCGCCGAGGTCGTCGCCAATGCTATTGGTCACTCAGAGCTTGCTCCTCACAGACGCCGAAATGCTACGCCCGAAGACGCTGAAGAGCATCAAATTGAGGAGGAAAGTACCACCATGTTCGATCTCTGCGATGAGAAGCACAAGTACGGCAAGACGTCCGAAATAGAGAAGCAGATGAAAGCAAATTGGCAGGAAATCCTGAAACGACGGAAGGAAGATGCAGCAGAGAGACTGGCCAGAAGTTTGATAGGTCGGCGCGGAAAGAACAAGATGCAAATACCTGAAGACACGGGAAACGGCAGCATGGGCGAGGTTCCAAATCTAGTTATTCAAGATGGTCAAATCGTCGTCTCGTCTCGTGAAATAGACCGACAAGCTGCCACAACTACAGTTGCAAACGCAGTTCTCGAAGACGAGGTCAGAGACGACACGGACATCTACAAGCGCATCAACAGCAGTACTGTTGGTCCCTCCCGCTCGCAAATAGCACCTGGCCAGCAATGGGATGACTTCAACACCGACTTGTTTTATCAGGGCCTGAAGATGTTCGGCACAGACTTCAAGATGATCAGCAACATGATTCCTGGCAAGAATAGACGGCAAGTCAAGCTGAAGTACAATGCGGAGGAGCGATCAAACTGGGCCAAGGTACAACGATGTTTGAGTCAAAAGCAAGAGGTCAATCTCGAGACTTACGCCACAATGACGGGACTCGAGTTCGGCAGTGTCAGCGACGTCTACAAGACGATGGAGGACGACGAGAAGCAGTTGCGCGAAGAAGACGAGCGGCGCAGACGAGAAGAGGGAATCATCTCACAACAACAGGACGAGGACGGCACAGGTGAAGCCGATGTACCCCTACCGTCAATTGAAGGACAAGATAGTGAGGCGGCGGCGGCGGCGGCGGCGGATGCAGATGGCCAGCCTGTTGCTTCTGGTGAACGCCAGAGCACTACAGCTGTCAGCCGGGTTGGTTCGACGACTACAGGTAGACATACTGCACAACCACAGGCCACCAAGAAGAAACAACAGAGTCGGAAGAGTACGACGACTTCGAAGAGGGGACGGCAGACCAATGCTAAGAACAAGGGCTTCGAGGGTGTGGAGGAGAGGCTGGGTAACGCGACTGAAGTAGGCATACCAGGTGCTTAGACATCGTGACTGCCAGCACAAAAAACATCGATGGCGCTTTGAGCTAGAGATGGTGGCTTTCGCAATTTGATATTTCACAATATGATATCCAACAAAAGATCTGCTTTCGCTGCTGCACTTTTGTCTTCGACCTATGATAGAACATTACTGCCCAATATGATCCTTACATACAAACAAATATGAATCGGCCACAAAGTCCTGTTCACGCCGCTTCCTTGCCTTGAAAGAATCTCGTCAGCGTTAGAGGGGTATCAGAACCGTCAGTCATCCTTCGACCCATCACGGTCTTCGCCATATGTCGAACCCGCTGTCGCCACACTTATTCCACATGTCGCTTACCACTACTAGTGGTAAATAGCCACTGCACTATCCCACATCACCATCACATTCCCGACGTCCTCCCGGCACGTATCGTATCGAATTCAATCCGCTCCCCCTTCCCCCTCCTCCTCCGGCTCCGGATCCGGCTTGACCCTAAACTCCGTCTTGCCGACCTCGCGCCCCCTCGCGTCCCGCGTCACAGCCTCATACGCGCCCCTCATGGTCCCGTTCTGCTCGATCCACAGGTCCTTGAACGTCAGCTCGCGCGTGCGGCCTATGCTCTCGATCGCGGCGATGCGGTCGAGGGTCTCGTTGAGGTGTTGGTCGAAGTTGGGTTCTGCGCAGATCTCTTTGAAGGCATTCATCATGGGGACGCTGTCGGCGCGGACGTTGGCGGAGGAGTCGATGGTGAAGATGTTGGCGTGGTCGTACTGGGGGCGAGGGGGAGGTGTTAGTGGGATGGTGGGAATATGAAAGGTTGTGCTTCTTATCTGGGACGGGACGCTGATGCAGATGTTCTTCTGTGGTTACCGGATAGCGGTGCGGTGCAGTGCGGGATTGGTCGGATCCCGCGGGGAGGGAGGCTTACCTGTTCGATGAAGTCGGCCCGAGTCATGATCTGGCGCGCTTCGTGTAAAGGGAACGAGGGGAGTATATGACCGATTTCCGGATCGTAAGGGTTGTCCATTTCTTTTGCTTTCTCGACGAGGGCTTTGGCGAGGACTTGGGCGCAGGAGGCGTATTTCTGCTGGTCCATTACGTCGCTTGAAACATGTTAGTTTCGCCTGAAAGAAAAAGAGAGTGGCAAGCTGGCATACTCGTCCATTGTTTCTCCTAGGATACCGCAGCGGTTGAGGAACCATGTCTTCTCGTTTTGGCCGATCAATTTCGCCATATTGAGCATGTCATGGGACTTAGCCACGCGGGAGAGGAAGTTTATGCGACCGCCGACGAGGTCGTAGATCTCGGAGAGTTTTTCCTGGTTAATGGTTTCTTGGGGGAAGTAGCGCGCTCGATAGCTTGCAAGGGCGGCCATGGCCTTTGGCTTTGGCAGGTCACGGACCGTGATGACTTCCATGCGGGTTGCGTAGGATTTGAGGCGCTCGTAGACCCAGTAGTCGTCGCTATTGAGGACGAAGGTGACGAGGTTGGATGCGGCCCATTGTTCGGCGCGTTGTTGGATTAGTTCTATCAGGTCGCGACCGTCATCGTCGTCGCGGATGAGGTGAGTGGAGTTGATTACTACCACCATTGGACCTTGGTTCTTGTCACGACGGTTCATCGCGACTTTCTCGAGTTTGTTGAATGCTCGTTCGATGTCTAGAAGGGCGGTGGTGTCGCGCGGGCCCCTGACAGAGAAGAGACTGCCGATGTAGTCTTCGTGGAATTCGTAGTTGAGGGCTTTACCGAGGCGAATACGGAAGATTTCTTGATTTGCATGAGCGTCGAACATGCTGATGCCGTTGGCATCAACCTTGCGCATGCCTTCAATAATCATGCTGGACTTGCCCGTGCCCTTCTCGCCGATCAGCAGGTAGTACCGGCCTTTCTTTTGGCCCGACATTATGGCGTCAATGGTTTGTTGTTCGGGCTGCTCGAACCAGGCTACGGCAGCGTTGTCTCTCTCGACGTCGCTGTCTTCATGCGTCGTGTTCTTCGCTGATGGGGTGGGTGCCGCCAGGTCGAGCACAGGATCGCCCGGGTCAAAAGCTACTTCCATCTTGCGGAGGACAAGCGATTTGTAATACAAATGATAGCCATATCCAGCGCCACCAAGAACAGCTAAGGATGCAAAAGTGGTGGCCGCGGACTCAAACATCTTCCAAATGGTGCTCTTCCAACGCGGGCCGTCTTCCTTCCCTTTCGAATCCTCATCCTCAGACACATCTGGCTGTTGATACTGGCGAAGCCCGTTTGCCGTAGTAAAGGGTCGCGGCCGCCACGGAACATGATGACAGACTATACGCCTGCTAATGAGGGGTCTAAACGATTTCATGTTCATGTTAGAGAGCTTGTTCTCTGGGGATGAAGGCCGGAGATTCAAGTGGTGACGCCACGCTAGATAGCTGCTAGCAACAGCAGCTGATTTATGCAGCCATGAACGATGTCGTGGTATGCAGCTGGTACCGAGAATAGCAAAAGTGGAAAAATAAGAATAAAGAAGCGTAGCTGGAAATAACAGTAAAGAACGACCTGGCAAAGGCAAAGTATAAGCTGCCTCTGTACTCAACAACAATTATGCCTCCCCCGAAGACAGCGAATTCTTGGCTGAGTATCTACAACAATGATTAACACCCGGATCTTTAGGGGGGTGTTGTACTTCTTGGCCAACCCGATGTTGGTGGAGACCAATCAAAAGGGCCGGGGAGCAGCCATAATGTGGCTTTCTACTAAGCGAAGAAGGTGCCAAAGATTCGGGACACAATAATGGCAGCACGAGCGTCGTCGCTATCCCGCTTTCACCGCATCATGATGCATGAGGACTGGGACTGGCTGACTGCGACGTTCGCGGCTGTCAACCGCCACTGGTTGGCTTTCTTCTTGTTGTTCTAACTTGAGAGTCTTGAAGTAAGGACACATCGAGCCCGGACTGCTACTTGACTCCAGTCGGAGCATGCACACCCATCGAAGCCATCAATACTGGTGCAAGCAATAAAACCAGCGTGAAGCACTGCAATATCGAGTACCAGAAGCTGTATCACGTCAAAGAGATGTCTTATGCTGATGAGTACAGTGAAGAAGGGAAGCCGAAAGGGCACGGTAACAAGGATGTTGGAGGGTGTCTGTCATTGGCCGGCGGCCTCTTCGCCGGAAGGTGCAGCTCCAAAATGTTTTATATGATCGGAGCCAGAGAGTCGCATGCTACTCCTACTCATTCCCAGTCTATCATCCTCCTCGAACGCTGTACAGTAACCATCTATTTCGAGCTCTTCTTGTAATCTATACTCCTGTCATTCATTTCTACTATCTACTATCTATTCACGGTGTACAATAATTGATCTTGTGTTGTATCTCCAACTGTTAGCAATATATCGCTGCTGATGGCTGCTTCTAATACTGATGCGAATGTTGAAAATGGTACAGAAGCACTATCTGCCTGTCGGGGTGTAGCTGCTGACAATGAGCTCCAGGTGTAACAGATGAAAAGTCCTTAACGAATGGAGCGCACGAGCACGACCACGAGCATGAACATGATCACGATCACGAGCACCATCACCACCATGAGCATGAGCATGACCATGACCACGACCATGATGATGCAAATGCGGCAACCATGTTTCAGGTCACGGTCAAGCTGCCTCATAAGCCACAAAAGATGACATTGCCCGTCTCGAGTCAGGAACAGGTTCAGGACTTGAGGCAGTCCATTGTTGAGACCCCAGACACCTTTCAATACACCTGCTTCCATCTCGAGCACAATGGAGAACGAATCAACGACTTCATCGAGCTGTCCGAAGTCAAGGATCTCAAGGCTGATTCCGAGATCACGCTTGTCGAGGACCCCTACACTGAGAAGGAGGCACGAATGCATCTCGTGCGCATGAGGGAGCTGATCGGAGCTGCTGGAGATCGTTCCGACCAGCTGCACGGTATCTGCGCCGGCACTTCGCTGCATGATGATCTTTTCGGCGCAGCGCCAGCCACGGAAAATGCAAAAGAGAAGGTGGCAGACACACAAGCCACTCTGGCCGGCTACGAGGTTGAAAGCAAACCAGACATCACCACCATCCTCCCCAGGGACCAAAACACCCTGCCCAAGACCGTGAAAGCCCTGTCCGTCTCTCAGTGGAACCCTCCGCCACACCATCTGCGCCAGCGTGGACATCTCCTCTACCTTGTCCTTACCACCAACGAGGGTGAGCAGTATCAGCTGACTGCCAGCATAAGCGGCTTCTTCGTCAACAAGTCTTCTAGCAACAAGTTCGATCCAGGCCCCAAACTGGCGCCAAAAAACCACTCTGCCCATTCGCTGCTCGGTCTCATCTCTCTGCTGTCGCCATCCTTCAATATCTCCTTCCTCGACCTGCAGAAGGTCAATGGCCAGAAGGACCTGCTGACCACTTTCCCCTTCCAGAACGCCATCCCCGCGAATCCGTGGATTGTCCACCCGTCCGCCGCACAACAGCATCAGTCTGACCAGACTAGATCGCAAGAAGCATATCTGATTGGTGGTTCCGACGGTGCAGAAAACCTAAGAGATTGGAATGAGGAGTTCCAGACCACGAGAGAGCTGCCACGCGAGACACTACAGGACCGAGTCTTCAGAGAACGATTGACTTCGAAACTCTTTGCCGACTACAATGATGCTGCTGCTCGTGGCGCTGTTCTCGTCGCCAGGGGCGAAGTCGCTCCTCTTAACCCGACAGAGGGCAAGGACGCCCAGATCTTTATCTACAATAACATCTTCTATTCATTCGGCGCCGACGGTGTGCAGACATTCGCCAGCGAAGGTGGTGACGAAGCTGCCAGAGTAGCCGTTGGCAAGGACGTTACTGGCGTCAAAGCAGTCAACCAGCTCGATATTCAAGGTCTGTTCACTCCCGGCACGGTGGTGATAGACTACCTCGGCAAGCGCATAGTTGGCCAAAGTATCGTGCCTGGCATCTTCAAGCAGAGAGAGCCAGGTGAGCACCAGATTGATTATGGTGGTGTCGAAGGTCGAGACGTTGTGACAGAAAACGAAGCATTTGTGCCCGTCTTCGAGAAGCTCTCCAAAGCACTGCATGTCAAGAAGCACGCTGTATGGGACAAAGAAAACAAGAGACATGATCTTGAGGGCAGTGTGGAGACGAAGGGTTTGCTGGGAACAGACGGCCGAAAATACGTGCTTGATCTGTACAGGATCGCCCCCCTCGACGTGGCATGGCACGACCAAGTCGCCGCAGAGGCAGAAGACAACAAATACCCTCACCGAATGTCCATCCTGCGACTCGAGCTTGTCGAGTCCTACTGGCGAAGCAAGATGCAAGAGTACGTCAAAGCGGAGGTCGAGAAGAAGAAAGCTGCCAAACCGGACCAAAAGGAGGTTGAGGCTCCTAAGGCCAACGAAGAGCAAAGCGAAGGCGAGTCCGCGGAGAAGAAGGAGGACGCCCAAGGCGACGAAAAGCCATCCGAGCACGAACGAGTCGACATCTCCAACTTCGACCTTGCTCTTAACCCCGATGTGTGCAGCGGCCAAATTCCTCAGACAGATGAAGAGAAGGCGGAATATCTTCAAGACGAGAAAGAGGTCAGAGGCGTCTGCGATTTCCTTCGATCCAAAGTCATTCCTGAGCTGATTCACGACCTGTACGAGAGCGATGTGGGCTTCCCAATGGATGGTGTTGCACTCACACAGCTGCTCCACAAGCGAGGTATCAACATTCGATACCTCGGTTCACTGACAACCCAGGCTGAGGAGAAGGGTGCCCGGATCAAGGCTTTTGTCACCGTTGCTGTGCAGGAAATGATTGCGCGAGCATTCAAGCACATTGCCAACAACTATCTTCGACACTTGCCCTCTATTTTTGCGCCGGCCTGCTTTTCACATCTGCTGAACTGCCTACTGGGTCAGAAATTCAATGCCTCGCCAAAAGCTGAGCTTGGCGAAGAACAGTCTCTCTACCCCGATGGAGATTACTCCTTCCAGAAGCTGACCCCAGAACAGCTTGCAAAAGACATTGTGCACCAAGTGAAGATGAGATACAGATACGATCTGCCCATAGACTGGCAGTCTTCCGTTAAACCATTGCAGCTACTGCGGGAAGTCTGCCTCAAGAACGGCGTTCAGCTTGCTGCAAGAGACTTTGCATTCACAAAGGAGGCTGCTGCAGAGCAGCCGACCGCAAACGGCGATGCACCCAATGGTGTTCACCATGAAGAGAGCAAGAAAAAGAAGAGCAAGAAGGCTCGAGCCCGATCAGAATCTCCAGCTGCTTCGGATGCACCCGCCAAGCGTCTGACTACATTCGTGCCAGATGATGTATTGAACGTGACCCCAATCGTCAAAGATGCAGCACCGAGGAGTGCTCTGGCAGAAGAAGCCCTTGAGGCTGGAAAGATCTCTCTAGCGCAAGGACAGAAGCAGCTTGGTCAGGAGCTTGTGCTCGAGTCGCTCTCGCTGCACGAACAGATCTATGGTATCCTTCACCCTGAGGTGGCAAAGATGTATCACTCTCTGTCCACTATATACTACCAAACAGACGAGAAGGAGGCCGCCGTCGAGCTTGCCAGAAAGGCTGTTATTGTCACAGAACGAACTCTTGGTATTGACTCACACGACACGATCCTCGCCTACCTCAACCTCTCCCTGTTCGAACATCATGTTGGCAACACCGAACGTGCTTTGAAATACGTACGTCACGCCCTTGATGTGTGGAAGGTTATCTACGGACCAAATCATCCTGACTCGATCACCACAATGAACAACGCTGCTGTTATGTTCCAATCATTGAAAGAATATTCCGAGTCGCGGAGATGGTTCGAGTCTTGCTTCAAAGTCTGCGAAGAGTTCTACGGTAGACAGTCAATCAATGCGGCGACAATTCTCTTCCAACTTGCTCAAGCACTTGCTCTAGACGGCGATGCCAAGGGCGCTGTGAACAAAATGAGAGATGCCTACAACACTTTCCTCAACGAGCTTGGCCCAGAAGATCGCAACACGAAAGAAGCTGAGACCTGGCTTGAGCAGCTCACACAGAATGCCGTCAACATTGCTAAGCAAGCACAGTACCTTGAGAAGCGGGGCATCAAATATATGCAGATGCCATCTCGTCTAAGAAGCGGAACGAGCCTGCAGCCACAGAACGCATCCACTGCCGCACCTAAGGCAACAACCGCCAATGGTACTACGACCACACCTACGACCACACCAGCGGCCAGCGGCGCCGATATGCGAAGCATTGAGGAGCTCTTGAGATTCATCGAAGGAGGCGACATGGCTAGTCCCAAAGGCAAGAGCAAGCGAAAGAGCATGAACCCGAAAGCGCGAGGCCGGAAGACGGCAGATGCTGCCTAGAGAAACAGTGAGCAGCTTTCATTGAAGATGACTTCCTGAGACGACCTCCGTACTACCGCATGTCCGGACAGCCTTTCTCAAAGAGACGATAATTGTCGGGACTGTTACTCACCACATCAGACCACAGGAGGAGAAGTGTCTAGTTGTACTCTGGTAGGATCGAGCATAGCGCTGCCTGCTGCACAACCCGGCATACTGAGATGGTACGAGAATATGCTTTCCGTGCAGCAATGTGGATGATCAGATACCAGAATCTCTCCGAGCTGTATGTAGACTCAGGGTATACCAGCGGTCGAGCTGCAGATGATGTCGAATTATGTACGGTATACAGCTAGACCTTCGAACGTTGTATAAACAATCAATGTCAAAAGCACATTTCTCCACTTTACCACACTGCTCTCAAAGTACCGTACAGTTCTTGGTGGTGCATCTACGTATCGAAGTCTTGAACATCAACACGAATAGATACGCTACATGACACGAAGCAAAAGACGCCGGTCAGAACTTCGTCGCTTTTGCCCATCCATCACATCAACCTGGTACCCTTCGCCTTCGCTTGCATCGCGTTGGCGAACAGCAAGTAGCAAGTGGCAAGTAGCAAGTGACGAGTGTAAAGTCAGATTACTTGGCTAAGCTACATTAGATCGATCTCTCCCACCACGCTCAGAGATTGCAAAATAGAGTGAGTGCATTGACTCGTTCTAGCAGACACACCACAACCATCTAGCTACGGTACAGGTCACTATGTAACATAGTCGTGGACGCCTGAGATGCGTGTTGTGTTCGTTCGTTGTCATTGTCGTCCCATTTCATCTGCAAGGGGTGGCCTCGTGTATGAGTTATCGTTCTGCGCCGTGTTTTGTCCGCGAGGTGGCAATTATCGAGGGCCAAGCGGGAATGATTGACTCCCTACCTCCTTTTGTCCAAACGCGAACATCGCCTTGCTGACGCAATGCGGCATCTTAGCAGTCAGAGCGATATTCGGCACAATCCAAAGACTCTAGTATCCAATTCTGCTTGTATTTGGTTCTTCGGCGTCGTAAAGTGAAAATCTCCATTCGCTCATGCAATGAATGTCTCAATCGGTGGCGACCAACCAAGGATGTGCCTTGACCTCTTCGATATTGAGACGTTCTTCCACATCCCGATTCAGCATAGCCTGTATAAGATCTATGCAGTCATCGCTGTATGGGATGTGCAGCGGTGGTAGTCGTAAAGGATGATCCAAAATCTCGTCGATGTTGTAGAACGGATTCTCCTTGAAGACGATCGTGTATAGCAAAATGCCAAGGGCCCACACGTCTTGCTCAGGCCCGGCGTACGCTTTGCCCTGTAGGACTTCTGGAGCAGCGTAGTCAATGGTACCAACGAAAACGTCGAAAGGTCCGTTTCGGATGTATGCGGCACTACCGAAGTCTATGAGCTTGACTCTGTTCTCACCGTCCAGCACAACGTTCTCGTCCTTGACGTCACGATGAACGATCTTAGCTTTGGTGTGGAGGTGGTGGATGGCATCGACCACCTGGCGGAATATGTGCCGGCACTCTGGCTCTTGCATGCCCATCCGAAGCTCGATGTAATCCTATTTGCTGTTAGCTTGTGGTTCTCAAAGACAGGATGGGCTACCATACGAAAAGATCCATGCCTGGCAATCCATGCGGCAGCATTTCGATGTAATAATTGACATCATCTTCAAAGAAGTCCACCATCTCAATGATGTTAGCATGTGTATAGCCGTCTCTGCGTAAGAAGTCCATGACATGTATCTCAAGAGGTGTTGTGCCCAGCCGACGATCCCTGATCCACGTGTCCACGAGGATTTTGCGCTTAGTCACGTATTTGATGACAACCTTGGTGTTTCGGCTTGTCCTATATCGTGCGAGTTTCACCTCTCCATAGGCTCCCGAGCCCATTTCCTCAAGGATTACAAAGTCGTTGATTGTCTTCCTGTCATGAGGCACGAAAGGAACATTCGGCGGTGGATGTTCTAATGGTTCGGCAGGACTGAGGTCTCTTCGAAGGTCGTTTGCGCCAGACGTGTCTAAATACCTTTGCCTCTCAACCGTAGGTGGGGGCGACGGTAATATATCGGGTGGAGGAGGCTGTGGTGGTGGAGTGGTGGGGCGCGACTTCAATGGGTGCTCGGGACGAGTCACTCCCATACCTGCCGAATGGAGTTGTCTCGAGTACGTGATCCACAATGCATACACCATCTCGGAGACAGCGACCTGCGTTTGGGTGGGACCTTCACCTCCTTCTTCAAGAATTGCATCCTCGGACACTGCCGGGAAGACTGTTTCACTCCGAACAACCCTCATCTGGACATCGACCATGATTTCCGACCCGTCTCGATGTTTAGCAGGGAGACCAGCAGGCCGGAGGAAGATACTAGCGGCGTCTTCTATACCGTCCCGGAGTGTGAGCAAGGCTCGAGCACGTCTGAAGCTGTGTTCTGGGATCACAAGACCATCGACCAGAAAGCTGTCGTCCTCTTCTTCTTGCACGAGAACTGCCAGGATCTGACTAAAATTGGAGATCAGGTCGTTAATGTACATCCCGTTCGGCTGCTCGTACCCGAACAAAGCTTGAGAGAATATGTGGTTGGAGCTGCTGACATTGAGTGTCTCAGGGTGTAAGACCATCACACCAGCGATATTAGGTAGACTCGACACTCTCAGCTCTTTCTTACCCTTAACCTTAGCAATGCAGGTTGGCACATTGACTCCGCCCATAGTGGAAGCAGTGTAATAGCCCAATACTGGCTCACCATCAAAGGCAGGGTTGTCCAAATCTTCGAAGGAGAGCTTCGGAATGAGATAACGCAGCTTTGTGCGGCTTCTCAGAATCTCTCCCCAGATATTCTCGGTATCGCCATTGCTCTTTGCCAGACGCCGCGAAGAATCGTACTGCAGCACTGCAACATCTTCGATCACTTCTTCGACAATCCATATCAGGCCCCCGCTTTTCTCCATGACCCAGAAGCTCGCTGCGCCGAGGGTCCCGTTTCTCTTCTGAATGGGTAATATCTCACCACATAGTAGCACTCCTCTTGACTTGCGCGGTGCATGATTTTTGGACGGCGCCGGCCGACTGGAACCTCCAGAGCCATCAGCAGTTTGGGCCCTTTGATTCTTAATAAGGCGGGACGGTGCCTTACTGAGGAGTCTTGCAGTGACTCCACCCTTTGCGCCAATTGCAGACAAACGGCCGTTGGACGATTTTGATACTTCTGGTGACCGGGGTGGATCCTTGACAGGCTCTGGGGGCCGTAATTTATTCTCAAGCCACGTCCTTCGCTCCTGTTGAATCAAGCCCAGAATGCTTAGACTTCTGACTTCTGCACGCGTCACACCGAAAGCCAGACAGGCCAGATCATTAGCCGCAACAATAGTCCATGGGGTATCAGCATCGGTGCGGAAGAAAGCCTGAGCAGGTGGTGTCCACTTGCTGCTGGTAGTATGCAGAGGATGGTTTGCAGAGTTGGGCGCCGTAGCACCGGCCAGGAAGGATACAGCGTTGGTGCCTTGGACAAGCGGTGCATCTTCTGATGTATATGGCTGAGCCATGGTCTCGAACAGCTTCTGCTGTAAAGATAGCAGGTTCACATCGGTGTACGTCCGTTTCAGGCCAAACCTGCGACCCGGAGGCACGGGAGATGTTCGGTTTTCCTTGTCGAGCTCTTCTGGTTCGTCGACAACGGAGAGATCATTCGCTCGTGTTTCGAGAGCTTGCACATTGTCCTCGTCATACGTTCCGTCTGGAACCTTGTCGGTTGGAGCGGTAGCGAAGCTGTGCTCGAAGACGTTCCTCCCATCCAGATTGGCTGGACCAGTGAGCGGACCAAGACCCAAACCACGGATGTTCGCGGCCCTTATATCTAGCGAGGGTACGACGTTCGCCCTCTTGAGGAGATCCATCATCCCTTGCATGTCGGCATCACCGCTTACCTTGGCCCGAGCGTTGGCTAAGCCAGCACTATTCCACAGACTTTTGTGCGTCTGTACGAACTCGATCGACTTCTGTATGATGGCTTGCCTGCTATGCAGGAAATCTTCCGATTGCCGAGCAAAGGAGAAAGAGTGGAGTGACTCTGCAGGGAAGCGTTGCAGGTCTTCCAGCACAGGAGAGGCCGGGCCACTGAGGTGAAACTGTGAAGTCGAGGCAGATCTAGAGGGAGACCTCGATGAAGGACCGGATACTGGTAGGGTCGAAGCATAGTGCAGTGGTGGTGCTAGGAACTCGTCGTCCTCTAGGATGAGAGTGGGCGCACGCGAGGAGGGAGCTCTTCGTATTCGACGTAGGCCGGAGGCTGGGATGCCGCCATCATGATCGAGTCTTGCGTTCCTGTGCATACTTGGTAAGCACAGTGTAGAGTTGCCATTGCTCCGCCAGACCTTTTAAGATTGTGTATTTCTTTGGCAGAACCGGAGTCGAAGGAGGCGCGAGTGCGCTTCCCATCTGCTGAGCTACTCGCATCCTGTTGTTTGCCGAGAAGGTTCCCTGTGCTCTTGTTCTTGGGTAGTGCAATAGGTATCTGCTCGAGTGGTGGGGAGAGGGCAGTTGGACTTAAGTTTCCGTTGCCTAGGGAATTGTAAGCTGGGCTCACAGAAGACTCTTATAGCGCATGGGAGCTACATATCTGCCCATCATGAGCCAAGGGAGCCTGACCATTTGGACTGGAGCTTTCATTCATGCTTGTGCAAGACTCGACCTCAGCAGAACGTTGAGGCTCAGCGAGCACAGATATCGTTATCTGTTTCCTATGCACATCTGTCGTACTTTGCTAGTCGGATCGATGGCCTTAGGTGGGGGATGCCAGGGTTGGAGAGCAAGTCCCGCGTTAGGCGATAGCTGGATCTTGCACCGGTGCTCAGTGAATGGGACACGGTGTACTTGTAGATAATGCAGTATATTGTCGGTAGCAGCAGCCAGGATCAGCAGATACGACTAAATTATACCAAAGTAGATAATGCAGATGCTGTGCAACGATCTACGCGAGGGAGAATGCATGTGGCTAACGGCCACGGGACCGCGGTGCGCATGCCACTGGTGCCCAGGCAAAACTGTCAGTGCAGAGCATCGGGAAGGTCCAGTCCACCCGAGTGATTCGATTGCGGGCCAGTGTGGAGAAGCAACCACTAACGACATGAATCCGACCGATGAGAGGCTGACATAGTACCCATCAATGCCACCGTGACCCTCTAAACCTTTGATGCCTGAATCGTTGACCTTGCTTGGCATTAGGAGCTGACGTGACCGGTCAGTAGGGAGTATGAGTCTGGCGACGCTCCTTTGTTCTAACGGAAAACATTGAAGAGCTATTCTCAAGCTACAGCATAACCATCAACGAATTTGAGGTGCTCACGACCGGGATTGATGCTCACGCGTCATCCCGCATGTGAAGCTTCCAAGCGCTCGGGTTACACGGCTGTTATTGATGCCTGGACCATAGTCCCACCGTAACGTTCGCTACGGTAGCCCGGTGTCGAGTGGTTGGAGATGACCATGCCTCCAATTATCGGCTTTGCAACCTGAAGGGCTAATTACAACTGTACCCTCCGACCATCTTCACGATTGAGGCTACATGCTATGGCTTCGCAGCACCACCTTCTGTTCAGAGCCATCCGGCGACCGCTATACAACTGTGCGCCTAGAGCGGGCAAAGCCTACGCTTCCACGCAAACGCAGAAGCCTAAGCTCATTGATCTGAGTCGTGAAGTCTATCACAGAGCCCCGGCTCACCCATTCCATCCGCCCGTAAGTGTCTCCCATGGAGGTTTGATGTCTTTGCCCGTCATACGAGACTCGGTCCCGGCCATCTTGGTGATGTCTCTAGCTGAATAGGCTTGCAGGTCGTGGTCAAGGAATGGGATACACACCAGCCTAAACGCGCAGGTGATACCGTGCTACGATCAGCATCGTATTTCATCTCCTTTTCAGATCATGCTGGAACTCATGTCGACGCCCCAAAACACTTCGACCCCACTCCAGGAGCTCTTGCTGTAGACCAAATGCCTCTGGACGACTTCTTCACCGAAGCCATATGTCTGGATCTTTCCCACGTCGAGCTGCAAGCTTCTATCAGTGTAGCTGAAATGGAGACTGCTCTAGAGAAATCTGGACAAGAAATCAGGCAAGGTGATACCGTGCTCCTCTACATGGCGTACAACAAGCGAGTCTCTTTCGATGACCCTCGTTGGCAACATGTTTTTCCAGGTCAGTGAGTGCCATACCTAACCTTCTTCCCATCTAACGTACGCAGGTTTGGCGCCCGAATCTGTGCACTGGCTGGCAGACAAGGGTTGTCGCATCTTTGGGGTAGAAGCCGTCAGTCCGGCACCGGAAGGTGAGTTTAACACGAGGAATGCTGTCCACCTCTAGTCAGAGTCGGTTCTTTGTCGTGCCTATTTGACTCCCTGAATACCTCAACATCTCACTGACTGCTAATGACAGGTGAACTGAATTTCAAGGCACATAACATCTGTGGCGAGAGAGGCATAACGCACATGGAAGGTCTTGATAACCTCCATGAGGTTGTAGACAAGGGTCGCTTTACGTTTATTGGCTTTCCGCTGAAACTGAGGGGATGTAGTGGGAGTCCTATTCGGGCCGTAGCAATGCTCAACCGGCAGTAAGACATTCGAATGGTACCCCAGACCTGGAGAAGCATCATTGTGTCGTTCGACTAGGCCGGTGATCGGCTTGACTCGGGCTAGAGGGAGTCCTCTTCGGATCTGGTGTGAGCTTGGCCAGCTCCGGATGATACCAGGACCTTAGGTCGGCAGCAGATGTATACAGCCTAGATGTCTTCAGTGGACGCCCGTTTGCGCTTACTAAACACCCATAGAAGCCGCGAGGGACTGAGGCCTTAGCAGAGCTGTAGTACGAACCAATAGTCCCTTGTGCTCACTTATCTCTGCTGGAGCAGCTGATTATATTGTTCCCACCAGACACAGCAATCGCTATGGCCCCAGTGCTCGAACCAAAACTCGCCAAAGGTATCGGAGACATCAACATCAATATCATTGACTCTTTCGTTTCGTCTGAGACCACATATCGGACAAACGTGGTTAGCGTTGAGCACATCGGGGCCTGTCGCTATGCGGGCAACAAGCTTCGTTGATAGTGATGTAGGTGGCTTTTGAATCTTTGCTTTGGCCATGGCGGCGTTCAGGACATGAGATACTTGCGTCCAGGACGCAATGACTTCCTCTGCCTCTTGGTCTTCTTTTCTGCTTTCACCCCTGTCAAGAGCTGTGAGCTTCATCCCGCCGCTTCGACCAGCAGCACCTATCCTCATACTCTGTGCTAGTACAGTATCTCGCTTCCATCGCTGAGATCGACCCGCGATTATGCGGGCGGAGACTCGGTATGTTCTCAGGGCGGTCATGGCAATATCCTTGACATCTTGTGATTGTCGAGCTTGAGATGCTAATACCGGCCAGATCTTGCTGAAGAGGCTTAACAAGACTGCAGGAGGTGGCACGTTGGTAGGCCTCTCACGACGGCCTGGTCGAGTTCCAGCGAGGCGCACAGTGGTTCCCTGCTCTGCTATACCAGCGCCTGATGCAGCCAGGGTCTGGAGATTTGCATTGCCGTCCTCAAAGTCATCCCAAACATCAAGTTCATCATCTGTAATCGTAGATATGTGTGGTACTGCCGCAGAGCGTGGGGTGCCTTGCTTTGGTGGCTGGCTCTTTGGGACAGGCTTGCTCCTGGACATGGCAAGCTGACCGACTGGCAGGCTGGGTGGTTGTTCAACGGGCATGATCTTTGGTGCTGCGATCGACGCACTCCCTGCACCTTCGAAGTCACCCCAATCATTACTCTCGTCAACCAAGGTCGCCAATGACTTGACGTCTCCGTGGCCAGTCACAGCAAAGCTAGCTCCAGGGCGTTCTCTGCCGTTGTTAACAGATGGTGGCTTTGTTATCGCTGCTGTGCGATCATAGTCATCTAGATCTAGCAAGTTGTCCTGTTTGTTACCAGTGTCTGGTGGGAGGAAAGAGGGCTGGACCATGGCAGGGCTGTCATCTGCTTCTGCGTTCTCAAAGTCCCCAAAGTCATCTGTAATCCCCACATGCGAGCCTTGACCATCTGCCGTATCGTCAGCATCAAATAGAACGTTGGTGCCGCGCTCGTCTTGCTTCCAGAGAACGTCATCTTCGTCTATTGCCTGGAGACGAGCTTGCCTTTGCTCCGACTGTGTTGGCCATGGCTGCCAAGTGTCCTCATGATTTGGCTGTGGCGAAACTTCAGAGACTGTCGAGGTGTCCTTGCCTTGAGAAGCTTCAACGGACACATCAGCATTGCCGAATGCTGCAAGCAAGTCCGCAGACATTGTAGGCGGGAGCAAGCTGCCCTGCCCTCAAGGTAGTGTTAAAATGTGCTTTAGGCAACTTTAGGAACTTCTAGGGCACGTGAGGACTGTGATCACCTGTGACGCGGCAAGGTGGGGCACAAAGGTGAAACGCCAAAGGCAGGGCTTGTTACCAAGGTCATCGCAAACAGACTTGAAGGACGTATTAATCTCGGTCCTTCGCACAATGCATGTAAGAGGCCAGCCATGCGCCAACTTCAGGACATCGAAAAGCGATGGTCCATACTGTTCAACACTTCTATCGCGGTGGACTTGAGACAAGCAACGAGGGATGATGGCGATTTTGACCCTTGCGAAGATGGTCTGCGCTCAGTTTGCTGGAAGTCATTCCTATTGACTGGCCCTCTGAGCAAAGCTTCATGGTGCAGAAAGCTCAAAGACCAGAGAAGTGGATACGCTTCTCTGCGCGACCATTTCCTAAAGTACATTGACAACCCTAATGACTTGCACTCTTCAGCAGATCCTCTTGCCGATGACGAGACGGTCAGTATTCACATATCGAGGCTACTACGCTGTATCTGACTGACTGTCAAGCTAGTCACCTTGGGCTACTTTCAGACAGGATGAGATCAGTCGAGAAGAGATCTGGCAGGATGTCATCCGTTGTAACATTGACAATTACTTCTTCAGAGAGCCATCTACGCAACGAAAATTGTTGGACATCCTCTTCATCTATTCGAAGCTGAATCCAGATACTGGATACCGGCAAGGCATGCATGAGATCCTAGCCCCAGTTCTCTGGGTCGTGTACCAGGATTCCATTGATGTCAAATCTATCTCAGAAGGGAAGAAAGATGAAGAGGGCGTCGATTTTATGCTCGATGTGCTAGATTCAAGGCAGGTTGAGGCAGACGGTAGGCACTCACGATCGGTGACAGACGATATGGTACTGACGATTACAGCCTTCAACCTATTCTGCGCCATTATGCAGACATGTAAGACCTTTTATGAGACTGCTGAAGGCAGAGACTCTTCTCCTATCGTAGCCCAGAGTGAGCGGATACACAAAGAGCTCCTTGGAGCTGTGGATCCAGATTTGAGCGTTCATTTAGAGGTTGTTGGGGTTGTGCCCCAGATATTCGCCATCCGCTGGCTTAGATTGCTGTTTGGTCGGGAACTCGAGTTCAAGGACGTTCTAAAGCTTTGGGACATCTTGTTTGCAGAGAGTCTGAACGTGGATATCATTGACATGTCATGTGTGGCAATACTGCTGCGATTGAGGTGGCAGCTCATCGATGCTGACTATACAACGGCGATCACCACCCTGACCCGCTTGAACTTACCGAAGGAGGGCGATTCTGCCAGGGCAATCGTCAAAGACGCACTACAGCTTGCTAGGCGCCAAACGCCTGAGGCGGGAGCAGATATTACTCAGTTGCGCACCGGTAGGAGACAATACATCAACCCTTTGGCGGAGGATGCCGTGGTCAGGGTCCCAACGCCGGAGCCTCGAACGCACCGCAGAATCAAATCACAAGCTTCGTCCAGCCCGTCTCCAGCTCGATTTACAGCACCTCAACGTCACCTGGAGAGTCTTTTTGGTAATGTTTCTAATAACTTTCAGAAGAATGCAGAGGGATGGAGCGTGCAGAACGTGTCTAAAGCTCTGAAAGGAGCAGTAGGCGAAGCACGCAAGAACTTTGAGCATATACAAACAGGTCACTCTCGAAGTTCGAGCACTGATATTCAGGGGAGCACGCTCCAGAATGACGCCATAGCTGGTTCTGTCGATACCAATTTCGAGGAGCAAGTTATGAGACTGGAAGAGCGAAACAAGGTGTTGGCCAAAATGCTCGAAAATGCACAAGAGACGTTGCGAAAGTGGAAGTCGCAAGACTCGCACGAAGAGGATGTCTTCAACACAGCTTTGGCCAAGATCCAGTTTGTCTCTGTATACCTTACGGATGCGGACATTCCAATACCCACTGTTACATCCACGGTCGAGCAGGTATCCGATGAAGCGGATGTCAAGACGGGTGGGACGAATGATGAGGCCAACGAGGCGAGAGCATTAATTGAAGGTGATACACCCCATGCATCACAGCATAAGACTTCACAGACCCACGGTGTTGAAGTATCTCCCACACCTTCAAAGGCGGACGCTACAACGCAAGCTTTGAGAGTGCCAACAGCGTCTCCAATGCCGCGCGCATCGTCGCCATCACCGACTCGGCCTGCGCCGGCCCGACCGTCTTTAGCAGAGTCTTCCTTCTCGTTCATGCTTGGTGAGAATCGACATCGGTCCTCCTTTGTGCGTGCAACACCTCTGCCCGAAGAGCGTCGTAGCAGCGATGCACAAAGAGAAAAGAGCAGGAAGAACAGTATAGATTCGAAGTCAAAGCAAAAACCAAGTATCAAAGACAAGAAGGGTAGAAAAGCCAAAGGGGAGAGGAAGGACAGTGACGATGGCTTCACGATGAGTACGCTGCAATAACACGGTGCCGAGTCGATGGCAGTCTTCCGCAGTGGGCAATGATCTGGGGGGGGCGTTATACACCGACACACGTTTTGACCTCAGACTAAGTCGTGCAGACAGAAGGTTCAGCGTCACAAAGACGGTGTAAAGGAGGCAGCGACTCAAGACTTGGCAGAATCGGAGCAGGTGCTCGAGCAGGCGAGCGAAAGTCATGAGGGGATTTCCGCGGTAGTGGACCGAGTCATGCAGAATGAGGTCATAGGGCCGGGGTTAGGGCCTAGGCTTGTGGGCTGATCGACCGCCATAGTGACCTGAAGAGTGTTGTAACATCCATGTCGTTTGACCTTTGTCCACACACCAGTGCACAATTTGCATGCCACCCTTATATTTGACAGTCTTCTACTTTCCGTCTCCTACAGGTCTGTGCCCCGGTGTAGACCAGTTTGGAAGTTAGTATGTCGGATTTCGAGGACCGATCACGGGCACGGCCAAGATACCAACCAGATGGCGAAGATGGGTACGCAACCGCCCGACCGTCATACGGCACGCCTACTCGCTACACAGCGAAACTTGCTTATTCCCATGCTAATGACGATAGTTTGCCTCCACTAGCACAATCTCCTCCGAGAAAAGCAGCCAGAGACCCTCGGGACTTGGGTGAACCCGCAGACGAACCACCTCCGTCACGCAGCCGCAGAGCCTACGACGAGGACGAACCTCCTTCATCTTCTCGAAAGCACAAAGACAGAGGGGATCCTCGCGACGCCGAGTCCTCCAGGTCTAAACCCAAGAAATACTACGAGGAGGACGACGAGCCAGACTATCCGCCAAAGCCCAGTCGCCGTGACCCCAGAAAGGAAGACTTGGTTGACGACGACGACGACCGGGCCTATCGCAAATCCAAGTCTAGAAGAGAACCACGAGAGGAGGACCTAGTCGACGACGATCGCTCATACCGCAAATCAAAGTCTAGAAGGGAAGATCCAGACATGAACGAAGGCCGTCGCCGTGAACGAGACAGGGGGAAATATGATGATGACGACGACGACTACCCACCTCGTCGAAGGAAGGACGACCCTCCGCCGAGATCTTCTCGACGCAGCAGAGCCTACGATGACGATGAGGACGACCCCCCACCCAGGCGTAGGCCAGACCCTCGTGAAGATCGCGGCTACAAATCAGATACAGGTCGACGCAAGCGCTACGACGACGACTATGAGGAAACACCCCCACCACGCCGGTCTGACCGAGATCGCGACCGCGGTGCCGATCCCGACAGGCGCCGGCGTGATAGGGACAGGGATCGCTACGACGATCGCGACGACCGTGACCGATATGCCCCTCCCCGACGCACACGCACAGAAAGAGATCGCTACGACGATCGCGACAGGGACAGAGGGTACAGATCCTACGATGATGGTCGTTCGTCGCGAAGACCTGCAGGTCGAGACCGCGACTACGACAGCAGGGATCGAGATAGGGATAGGTACGATTCAAAGGGCAGACCGAAGAGTAAGAAGAAGGGCGGTGCCTTTGACCCGGAAAGTGTGGATAAGTATGTGGAATTCGGAAAGAAGCATTACAAGGACGTTGCGCCTATTGTTTCGATGTTGGCCAAGACCTACATGAACAACAACAAGAGATAAGGCGACGCAGAAGCATGCATACAGGCACAGGCTTCAGACATAAACTCTTGGAATGATGAACAATGAGCAGTTGCACAGTTGACACGGGTTTGCGGAATATGAAGGAGGACCATAGTGCCACAGGGGTGAACAAACGGATTCGCATTTCGGCGTTGCAGCGTTCAGTTTTAGCCATTGCAAGAGGATGACAGCCAGCTCATTAAAGAACTACTGCCACGTAGCTATCCTGCTCAATTACTTGGTCTAGCAATTACCAGTCGTCAGTCGTGGATAGCGAAGGTCACGTCCATCATTCAGAGCTCGACCCACTTCAACGTGCCAACCAAAGAAGGACGTACAACGAGGCGGCACGCTGTTCGTCAAGTCGTGCTAATTCAACCATGAACCAGTTGTCCCCTTTTGCGCCCTCCGTCCCCTGTCCGAGTTCGTGTGAAATATGAGTGCTTGAACAGGCATCACATAGAGAAAAGTCTCGGACAAGATAAGGCTTCTACGGGCTACTGATGAGATTAAAAGGAATTTACCTACTACATGTATTCTAATACACCAAATTTCAGACAAAGAACCGAAGGGCGCGGACCGCCTACAGCTGCCTCCTCCATACCCCCCTTCTCTTATAGATAGATTCACCCAGTGTTCCCGAGATTGACACCCACCGAACTACCTCACCATCTTAACTTCTATTTCAGCTCGCAAACCCACCAGGCACAGGCGCAGCGTACTCTCCTCCCCAAACCGCAAAGTCCTAACCATACCAATCTCCTGCCCCTCGAGTCCCCCCGCCACCTTCACCTTCTCAGGCAAGTACTTCGTCAAATAGCTTACTTCACCGCATATCGCTGCGGCAACCCATGGAGCTTCGCATCCTCACTGCACCCAAACCACATACTTCCTCTCAATCCGCCCCTCACTCGCCCTCTGCACATCAACATGAACCGTCCCACGACCTCGTCCACACCTCCAGCATCATCCACCAACTCCGCCTGCGCAGCCCTCACAATTTTGACGGATTTCTTCCGGTAAAGCCACGGCACTCCTTCACCGCACTCCCATCGAGTACTCACAGGATCACATGGGAGCACAGTAGCTCGGTCATTTCAAGCTAGACAGAAGGAGGGGATATCACAGGTAAAGGAAGCGGACCAATGCGTCACGCACTGGACTGCTGGAACTCCATTCTTAGACTGAGATTTCCCATGGTGCCGTGGCCTAGGTGATTCTGGAGATTCAATATCCAGAATATATGCTAGACAGTCAGTCCACGCTGGAGACTGCGTCAGCACATTCAACGCAACATCATGGCCATCCAAGTCAATATTGTACAGTAAGTGAACATCTTCATAATACACAGTCACTAGAACACAACGTTCAACAGTTTCCCACCATTGACCACAATAACCTTTTTCCTCTTCTCCCAGGTGTTCTTCTCTTTCAGCCACAAACTCCCTTGCTCAGTGCTCAGCACAGCGGCGACGACGGCGTCTTCGTGCTCGGGAGACTTGACGGCCTTCTTACCCTCCATTTTTGGCGCTGGCACATCAGCCGTGAATCTCAGTTTTCCGTTCACCTGGACTGCACATGTGATCGTTGTTCTTCGTGCTTTGAGGGTTGCCTCTTCCTCAGGGGTCAGGAGTGGCTCAGGCCATGATTGTTCGAAGATGCTGTCGGTTGGCTTTGGGATGGAACGTGGCTGATGGATGTCCTCGAAGCACTGCTCTGCGAAGGCAGGTGCGATTGGCGCGAGCAATTTGATCAGGGCAAGCATCGTATCGCTTGCCACCCGTGGCTCGAGGCTGTCGAGTTTTGCGTCGTAGACTGCGTTTGTGAGCTTGATGAGGTCGGAGATGACGGTGTTGATGTTGTAGACGTTGCTTTCGATCGTGTTTGTCACCGCGTGCAGTGTTGAGTTTGCTAGCAGGAGGACTTCGGCGGAAACGTCGCTGAGGTTGTTCAGATCTCGCGGGTCGTCCTGAAGGGTTCCGTGGGGTTGAGTTTGAAGTGTAATAAGCTCGTCTACCAACCGACTCAGTCGATACAGCCACCTTTGGACACCAATTATCTTTTCCTCATCCCACTGCAGGACTTCGCTTAGCGGCGCAGCAAAAAGCATGTGCGCCCTTGTTACGTCCGCGCCATACTTCTGGAAGCAGGAGATCGGATCCACGCCGTTGTGCTTGGACTTCGACATCTTCTCCCATGTTATGTTTGCTTGCTTGCCTGTCGCCTTGACTCGAGGCGCTTTGCCTTCTTCTTGTGGCGCGAGATCTTCTGGCTTGAGGAAACGACCAGTATCCGGATCGCTGAAAGTCTTCCCGTGGACCATGCCTTGTGCTATGAGCCTTGAGAAGGGCTCTTTGCTTAAGATGTCTTCCGTGCTTGGGACCTGGCCTTCCTGACATAGGAACTTGAAGATGAACCTCGCGTAGAGCAGGTGGAGAATGGCATGCTCTACACCGCCAACATACATATCAACCGGTAGCATCTTTGTGGCACTGTCGGTAGAGAATAGCTCGTTCTGATTTTGGGAATCCGGGAAACGCGCATAATACCACGACGAGTCGACAAAGGTGTCCATTGTGTCGGTCTCACGTTTTGCCGGCTTGCCACATGATGGGCAGTCAGTGTTGAGGAAGGATTCGATGCCGTCAAGAGGATTTCCCTTTTGGCCTTGGAGATCCTCGCCGAGCTTTGGTAGCTCGACAGGCAACTGGTCTTCGGGGACCGGGACCGCACCGCACGACTCACAGTGGATGATAGGAATCGGTGTACCCCAGTATCTCTGCCTGCTGATGAGCCAATCTCTCAGTCGCCACGTCTGTGTTTCGCCAGCCAGACCACGTTTATTGAGGTCTGCAACGATTTGTGTCCCAGCTTGCTGACTATCCATTCCTGCATATGGACCACATAACGAGCTCAGAATTCCGTGACTTGTGTATGCCTCTTTTGCATCTGTGACAGAGGCTTCGCTACCATGTGGCACTACAACGATTGGTATCTGCTCGCGGGGTTTGTTGGTTTTCCAGAAGCTGAAGTCTCGCGTGTCGTGAGCTGGCACACCCATGACGGCACCTTCGCCATAGTTCTCGAGTACATACGGAGCAGCAAAGACTGAGATGTCCTGCTGCACCGATCCCGTTCCATCAGTCGACAGTGGAGACTTTGCCCGGACGGATAGCTCGAATCCTTCCTTGGAATCTGGGCCGAAATTGGCTTTCTTCGCGAGGAAAGCCCCCAGCCGTGTGTCACCCTTCGCCAAGACGGACACGATTGGATGGCTCATCGACAATGCCAGGTACATGACACCAAACAGAGTGTCTGGTCGTGTTGTAAAGACGCTGACTGGTACCTTTGACCCATCAGAAAGTTCAACCTCGAACGTGATAGTGGCACCCTTAGAACGGCCAAGCCAATGTCGCTGCTGTTGTATCACTCGGTCAGGCCACCTGTTATTCTCAGCGAGAACATCGAGATCGTCAAGCAAAGCATCCTGGAAGGCAGTAATTCGGAAAAACCACTGCCTCAGCATGCGCTGCTCAACGACCGCTCCCGATCGCCATGAGCGACCATCGTTGTCGACCTGCTCGTTAGCCAGCACAGTCTTGTCAACGGGATCGTAGTTCACGAGTGCTTCAGCTTGGTATGCAAGACCCTTCTTGTAGAGCATGAGAAACAGCTTTTGAGTATGCTTGTAAAATGAGGGAGAACAAGTTGATATTTCCTACACTGCTCATCAGCCTATGTATAGCATGATTTCTGAATTGTCCTACTCGGTCCCAGTCAAAGTGTGTATTCATGCTCTTCAGTTGACCCTTCATCTTGTCAATGTTTGTCAACGTCCACTCCCCAGGATCAACACCCCTCTCGATTGCAGCATTTTCAGCAGGAAGACCGAAGGCATCCCAGCCAGTTGGGTGCAGCACATTGTAGCCTTTCATTCGATGGTATCGCGCGAGTACATCGGAGATGGTGTAGACTCGAAGATGACCCATGTGTAGAGAGCCAGATGGGTACGCGAACATTGGTAAGACATACTTCTTCGTCTTCACAAGTGATGGAGCTGGCGATTGGTTTTGCCATAGTGCTTGCCATTTTGCGTCGTTGGCCTGGAAGTCAGTCCGCGTGGATGCTGTCGATGACAACCGAATGAAAGTTTTAGCAGAAGGACATGGTTGGATGTAAAGCTTTCTGGACCATGCTGACAACAGTCGCATGACCAGGGCGAGCTTCACCACGCGAGATGATGGAGCTTTTTTGAGAGCTTTGATGATCGCGACTGTCATGCTAAGTTCGACAGAAAGCTTGCGAGGACGACGGATGGAACGAGACGACGGTCGGGGATCCGGCGAAATAAAATTGCAGCCTGGTATTGTCTGTGACTTTCGTTGCACTGATGCGCACCCTTCTCGTTCCATTCATATAACGAAGGTCCAAATATGCAGATAAACACAGAGTCAACACAACTTCAGACCAGTGGGGGCCCCAGAATAGACTGTTAGTCCTCGGACAGCCGCGCTGTTGGCTAGGCCAGTAACATTGCAATGGAATGGCAGGTTTCGTGTCCGTGGAGAGGACGTGGCCACTGGCAAAGCCGTCACAGCGATCAGCTTCGCAACTAGCCACTTTGATGGTTCGGCACAACTCTAATGGCCGTTCGAGATGCTGCTGCCTATGCAGACGGCTCGCTCGTGGTATATGCTCAGAACATAGTGGGCGACATCGCATGTTCCAGCGACAACGATCTCCTGCCAGTCCCATGATAGGTTCGATGAGAGGTACGTGGCCCTGTTTACTGACTTCGCCAACTTCATCTATATGTTCACACGATACGGGCGAGTGCATTGCTGGACATCTTCTACCGCAGGAGAACAGAATAGAACCGAACAGCTCTGGCACAGCTATCTCATCGGATCTGGCTCAGTTCCGAATCGACCAAAGCTCAATCAGTTCGTTCGCGTGTCAGCAATGGATCTGGAAAGGTAAGCATCGTCTCGGGCAGTGATAGTGTCTGCCTAGCCCCTGACAGTCTCGCCTCCGTGGTATGAGGGCTGAATCACGGATGAGATCACACCAAGCTTGAAGTGCCAGCTCTTCCTACAAGACACTCTCTCTGTCGTCAGCAATAGCTCTGGAGGTCCATTTGGAGCAGCAGTGACCCTCGATTGACCTCGTTGGCTTAGCACCAACGACGTCCTAAAAGGTGAGTTCCTTCCATCTGTCATGTTGATTCAAACAATTGGCCTTAAGTTCGTTGTCGCTTTCCACCGTTGCTCAACTATAGATATTCGACCTTTTGGCTTGAGGAAATGGTGTTATTGTCGAAGGCGCCTAACGAAAGTGCAATGGGTCCACGGCCGCATATCCTAGGCGTGCCTTCTGAAACAAGACTTACGATCTACAGTTACATTGTCGAAGACATTCAGCATGAAGGGCGCCAGTGGGAGAGAAATGCCAGTTCGGCCTATGATGGGCTCCTGCTAACTTGCAGACAGCTCTCTCTCGAGGCAAGCCGCCACGTCTTCCCCACTCGCGTCACTAGTTACCAGACTTCGAAGTTGGCGGACCTGGCTATCAACAGATTGACTTTCTTCAGCCTCCGCTCTATGAGCATTGAGATCGACCTCGAGCTCGACTTGGGAGATGTGGGTAATCTGGCAAAGGTTCTCGACTTCTTTCAGCTATCCTTGCAAGAATTGCATCTACTATTCTTCGGCAAGGATTGTCATGGAAACAAAGTCTCCGCTAGCGGATGTGCCAACCAGGCTGTGTGTCTTACCGCAAGCAGCAGGCCCCTGCTTCTTGAAAGTGGGCAAGATACCGAGAAGAAGCTTAATCTCCTACGCTCACTCATCCGATGTCGAAATCTCCGTGTCCTTCGGATTGAGAACATCAACCTACCAGTTCTTCCAGCAATCTTCATGGTCGACAAACCATTCTTGCAAGTCTTCAGCGCCACCTGCGACCCCCGTTCGATTACTCATTCGTACACAAATTGGAAAAACAGGCGGGATATGCTGAAGGGACTACTTGTCAAGGTCGATATCGGGAAGTTGTCACCTATCAGAGCACTACATTTAGACGCAAATGCTGTAGTGCCTGCTGAGGATATTGTCCAGTGGCTTAAAGCAACGCTTCGACACCTTAGTTGGAGAGTTCCAAACCCAGACTACCAGGGCCACCCGACCCGACAGAACGATTTCTACGATATGACGGACAACATCTTTCAGCTACTATGGTCGGGTCATCGTACGCCTCACCTCGAGACATTGAGGCTTTGCTGCGATATGCGCGATCTGCCGGCTCATAACGCAAGATACCAATGGGATATGGGGCATCTGGTTGCAGCTCTCACCCACGATGTTCCTAGGTTCTCAATTCTCAAGCATTTTGAAATACACTACTCTGGAGGTGACAATTTCGTACGGAATCATTTGATTGAGAACCTACCGCACGGGCTACAGCGGCTCTATATCTCTGATATGACAATTGCAAGAGAGGACTTGGTTAGCCAGGTCAGGAAAAGGTACTTATCCCACGCGCATGGCTTGGATTTTCCAGAATCAGTCCTCACGCTTGATCCGTTGCTTGATCATGGCTGCATCGACGGATTGGATAAGCCTAGCATTCAATCAATGCCCTTACACGAGCTCCCCACTGCCGACTGTATCTTCGTGGACAACAAGAGTCGAGTAAAGTATCTGTCCGCCACCGTTGCTAGACAGTGTGATCATGGCACAGGCATTCTAATGGTCCGGTCTCAACTCGAGCAGTCAGATTACCTCGATGACCACTTCATGAGAGGCGAGTCTAAATTCCGGCGTGATGAGATACCCCTAAATACTGGAAAGCTTGGGTTCATCACCTTCGAATACGACATTTCTATTGGAAGCGACTGCACTGACCATTGCGATGAGGAATCTAACCAAGCCAACATCTTCAGGCTCAATGGTCAGCTTCTGGATCGGGAGCACAATCTACATCTTGCTTATGATCAGGGTGCGAGAGAAGAATATGGCATCGAGCCTCCACAGGGATACTGCGTTCCACGAGACGACAGCGGTCTTCCAGAGACCGAAACATATTCAAAGCATTCGCGAATTTATGCAGCCATCTATAGCGATGCGGATCTCGCGCCGAATCCATATCTTGTGGAACAGAACCGAAAAGAGCTTGCTGCTTGTTCGCAGCGCGACGGTAAAGAGGAGGACAATGACAGTATGGCTTGGTATTTTGGCAATGAGGACGAAGCAATGAAGGTATTCGAGCAGGAGCCGGTAGCCAAGGTCGAGGAGCAAAAGCAAAAGCCAATGTTGCTAGAAGTCGAAGTCCTGCCTACGACAAGGTGCCGATGGATGTGCCCTGACTTTGAGATGGCGCCTGTTGGTTCCTTCCCAATGCCGCCCATTCCCTCGGACTGGAAGACTTTGGCCCGAGCTAGGTGATAGCAAGCACAGAAAGAGCTTGGTTGGAGCAGAAAAGTGCTACAGTATCTCAGAGCTATACCTCGGGCGGACCGCTGATGCCATCAAGCGAAACACTCGAGCTGAGCGTAAATGTTTTTCCATTGATGATAGCTCTTTACGAAGATGGAGCTCGCTTTTTGGTCTTTAGGTGTGTGCTAGATAGAGTTTCTGGTAGGCGCTCACCTACACAGGCAGGTTGCAATTTTCTCCTTGTAGTTAGCAATCGTTTTCTAACCTAAAGCTCATGTCCTAAAATGCTATGGTCGTAATGTATCGGTGATAAAGTACAACCAGCCGCTGCAAGGCGAGCCAAGAGAAGGTGCACTGTTGAGGGCCCACTCCGAAAGGCAAATCGGTGGATCGCATGTTTGAAGCCACGGCAGAGTCAGGAAGCTGCAGGAATTCTCCCTCCTGCTCGGTGGTGCGCGGTAGGTCGGGTCCTCGATTCATCGCAGTGGCCGATAGGTGGCCAGACTGTCTCCAGGTCAGTACACGGCTACATCAAGGCATCGGGGCCTGGCATCGCGCGTCTTTGCTTTCTACGTATGGGTAGCAAAACATCTAGTACGAGCAGAAAGAACCATCGACTACCACGTGTTGAATCGAACCGTGGTACAGGTCGTGGGATACTTATTACTGCTCTCTAGCAGCCTAGTACGAAGCATTCTTCAAGCAAGATAACCTTGAAGCTTCTGCGTCTGAATCTGCAGCTGCTGTTCTTCAACCCCGGACCTGGCCACAGAAGGGGCGAGATTTCTTCGATGCAGGCATCGGATCTACGCCTGAACTGGTATAGCTCGCTATGGGATTACCGGTACTACCCCTCCCGTACCAGATGAAAGGAAGCAGTGTTGCCCAACAGAGACAACTTAGGTGGCTGAGTCTGAACCTGCAGTCCTTCTAGGCCCCGCCAAAGCACTTTAGCCTGCCGACATCTTTGCGCAGGGTCTTCGAGCTGATGGTGTCCACATAATTAGTGGTCGATGCATGTGTGTCCTTGCAGATGTGCCCTTACTGCAGGCGAGGAAGCCGTAAGGCTTTCAAGCTCTTCGTATGGCGGATTCCTGGCTATGAGATGTACTTCGGTGGAAGTAGTTCCTCTGTTTCCACCGAGTGCACCGTCAGCATTGCAGACATGACCGTCACGTTGTCGCCCCACGTAATGGGGAAAATGCAACGCTAGAGGGCTGTCAACGGAGGTAAACGACCTTTTTGAGGTGCTCCTCGGTTGATCCCTCGGACCTCGAGTAAGTTTACACGTTAGCCAATAATGTGGTCCCGTGGAGTAGTGGGATTGCGTGTGCTGCCGCGAATGGTCTAATCTCTGGTTGAGGTGGACGTGTTGGAACGGATGCCCAGACCCCGAGGTAAGCATGCGGGGTCTTCCAAGCGAAGCTACAGCCAAGTACTAGTGCTACGTTGATAAGCTAGACCGGCCTTTATCGTGATGGAACACCGAGGAGCACGCTCATCCACTTGACTCGTTACCAGCCGGCATGTGCTGCATCTCATATGCTGCATGACCTGCTCACGCGATTCATTCACTCTGGCGACACTGATGTCTGGCGCGACCTTGCTATAGAGGACTACTCACACAAGTTGCCTTACGAACAACGACATCGTGCTGTCTTCTTCTCGTACCCTAAGCAACATTTTCATACGACTGGCTTGCTCCCTCTCTCGTCCATTTCGTCACTACTATCGATAGCGACCCGCCATCCGGTACCACTTCCTGCCCTCGAAGCTCGGGCCAACTCTACGAGCTAGATCTTGATAACATCGTGCCTTCCGACGCTACAGACGAACAAACCTCTGGACAGTTTTGGTTGACACGGTCCTCCAACTCCGTATACTTACTGAGGTCAACATCAGCACATGGTGTTTCGATGAGATTAAGCTCTGAAGGAGCTTCCGCTTCCGTCTCGTTCGGTTTTTGACCCTCATGACATAGCCTACGCGTTAGCGAACAGGTTTCGGCATCCGCTGTCGTTCTTTGTTGGATACGTGTATTGGGCTTAGATATGGAATCACGAGCAATAGCAACACCCTCACCTCGACCTTCCGCTCCTGGGAGCCCTATGCTGACGGGAATGTCGCAAGAGCCGCCTCAGAAGCTGAAGGGGAGGCATCGCCTCCTCCAAGGTCTACAGCGAATGTCCTCATCTCCTTCGCTGGCCAAGATGGGTCGGACACGATCAAGCGAGAAGGTGTATAGACCAAATCACAGGGCTTCAATTTCATGTGTTTCTCTAGGATCTTCGCCCCAAGGCAGCTCGATCTCGCCGCCGATACAAGTCACCTCTACCTTTGTCACCCCTCCAGGCACGCCTGGCACGCCTAACAGCTCCTCATCCTACCTAGATACACATTCCCGATTTCGACCTCTCGAGACTGGCTCTGCTGCCGCCAGCTCTGAGCATCTCCTCCTTCGCACAACCAAGACCACCCTTCACGAGATATCCGAGAAGCCTCTGCCGAGACGGGAAAACTTCAATTTCTGGGCAGATCTGCCACAAGAGATACGGATTCAAGTACTGAGCTATCTGGCTCCCAAGGAGATCATCAGACTCTCTGCAGTCTCTAAAGCGTGGCAAGATATGTGCTTCGATGGACAACTCTGGACAGTCCTGGATTGCCAGACATACTATCAGAAGATCACCTCTGAGGCGTTGATGAAGATCATGCTCCGGGCGGGCGCATTTGTCAAGAACCTGAATTTGCGTGGTTGCGTGCAGCTGCGAGATCAGTGGCTTAGCTTGGGTACTAGAATGACCAACCAAGAGTGTCGCAATCTCGAGACATTCAGCATTGAGGGATGCAAGATCGAGCGGTCCAGCATCCATTTCTTCCTACTAAGGAACCCGAAACTCCTGCACTTGAACATGCCAAGCATGAGTCAGGTCAGCAATGCGACCCTGAAGATCATAGCCGCACACTGCCGGAACCTAGAGCTCCTCAACATCAATTGGTGCACAAATTGTGACAACCGCGGCCTGCTTAAGGTCATTCAAAGTTGTCCCAATTTGACGGATCTGCGGGCTAGCGAGGTCCGAGGTCTGGACGATCCAGAGCTAGCTTTGGAGATATACAAGAGGAATAATATTGAAAGGCTTATCTTGGCCGGTTGCGAAAGCCTCACGGACGAGGCTCTCGAGGTCATGGTCCGTGGTGTTGACCCAAAGGTCGACATCCTCACAGACAGAGTCATGGTTCCTCCACGGCGCTGGAGGCATCTCGATATCTCTGAGTGCCGCCAGCTGACAGACCGAGGTCTGAAGGCTCTGGCTTTCAACGTGCCTTTCATGGAGGGTCTGAAGCTATGCAAGGACGCCTCTCTGACCGACGATGCGCTCCTAGATCTGATGTCCAGCATGTCGAGACTGACTCACCTGGAACTGGAAGAGCTCGATCTTTTGACAAATGAGGTCATGATCAAGCTGGCCAAATCGCCAGCCGCAAAGACGCTTGAGCATCTCAGCATTTCTTATTGCGATCAGATCGGTGACGTCGGCGTACTTCCGATTCTCAAGTCGTGTCCCGAGCTCAAATCTTTGTGTATTGACAACACCCGCATTTCTGATCTTGTGCTCATGGAGGCTTCTGAACAGGTCCGCAAAAGGGGCAACATCACGAAGAAGGGACAACGTCCAAAGAAGGGTATGGAGCTTATTGCTTTTGACTGCGCTAATGTAACTTGGGCTGGTGTGCGGGAGATCATGCAGGGCAATTGTCGAATCCTACAGGGTCGAAAGAAGTCAGTGGTGAGGGAAACATTGATGTCTCGCTCTCCGATGGACAGCGACACAGACACAGTGTCTCCTGCCGGGTCTGGCTCTGCATCTGCATCGCAAGAAATGCGACGAGTAATCGAGATACAAACGTTACTCTTCCCGGCGCAAGTCATCCATTTGAAGGCATTCCACATTTGGCAGCCGACCGTCGATGCGCACTATCAGCGATGTATGACTGCTCGGTGGGGTGCAGCTGCTCGACTTGAGGGTAAGTGGGCGGAATGGATGGTCGCCACCGAGGAGGTTGGCAACGTCGGTCACGGGTGGGGAGCGCGACGCAGGAGAAGGAGACAGCGTGAAGCTGAGAACCGTGTCCGAGAAGATACGCAAGGCCTTGTGCACGACACCGATGGCCCGAACGGCACAGGCACAGAGACTGAAGATATGAGTGGTTTGGAGACCGGAGGCTCTCGGAGGCCAGCTAGGAGAAGAGCCAGAAGTGGTGGCTGTACTGTTATGTAGCGCGAGCTTTTGCTTCAGTTCTTGGAATTTTGGCGGGGCAACTGAGCAGCCTCAGGTTGCTTGGTGTTCTTGTCTACGGCATGGCATGGCATGAATTGGTCATGGATTGGCTGTAGCATAACAATGAGACAATGTGTTATGGGTTACGGATATGATCTCGTTCAGGCTCATGGTCTCTGTCCGTTAGAGGAGCATCAGCCTCGTGCGGTCGAAGATTTGAGCAATTTATTACATTTACTCAATCAGATTTCTGTGCTTCGTTCACCCCGTGAAGGGGGTTTGTGATGCCTCAGGCACAGCCAGCACCCAGGAAACTGCCTGTTCTACGTTCATCGATTTGCTTTCGCATGTCCATTGAGTCTTCTTTGCTGTTTCTACTCGGTCGTCCTTCGCGAAGATATTGTTCAACCTGCTATGGCTTCAACATTCTACAAAATCCACGACAGGGTATCAATATTTAGCTGATGCCAAGCAATTGGCCAGTGCACCTCTGGCGCCTCGTGATGCGATGAGCCTAATCCTGTGCAAGTCAGTTCATGCACCATGACATCGTCTGCTGCATTTATTTCTGGCCTTTCTGGCTTGTGCCCCAGACTACCTACTTCACATCTCCGGACCCTTCAAAGATGTTTTTATGTGCTTCTAAATACTGTTCCCATACCGAGAGATCTCTGCATCTCTTCGTTGTAAGCAGATTGGCCTAAAGACCAGCAGCATTCCTATCCAGTATTGACAACATTAATTGCGTATCACAGCTTCGTCTCCTGGTCTCAATACAGCTATTGATGTGAACACGCGAAAAAGAAATGGAAAAGGACTATAAAGTGACTTACAGGAGCCGCGAGGTTGACCCAAGGGATGTGGATAGATACGATGCGCCTCGAAGACGAATTCCTACAGCACTTGATCCTTACGTTTACCCTGAAGATCGTGACGAGCTGAAGAGGAATGTTGCTCAGGCCAAAGCCCGGAACGCCAGATACCAATCAGATGAGTATCGTGACTATGAGGCCCCAGTCCGGCGGGAATTGTCTCGCGATGACGTAAGCACCGGCACCAGGGAGACTGCTAAGCCAGGCGCGACAAAGACAACGTACGCCGTCACATCAGCTGGTCTAGAAAAGGCGTCCGAAGTTTCGACGAGAGCACCGGCAGCAGCGAGGACATCTGCCCCTGCTCCTGCCCCTGCGGATCCGGCTCCGTCGATCTCGCGTTATGACCGGCGAGAAAGGGATGATTACGAAGCGCCACGATCTGCGACTCGTGCCGCTGCGGGTCCGTACGATGATCGCGATTACCCACGCACGGAGCGTATTTATGAGACCGAAAGGCCTCGACGAGAGGGAGGCGCATATGTTGTGGACTTGCGGGATGTTGATGTGATCGATGTGCGCGCTGGCCAGGGCGTTCAGGACGCAGATAGGGGCTTTGCAGGCTACAGAGGCGAGCCTTACAGCGACATTCCGCGTGAAACATACAGCCGAGACCCACCGCCCAGAGATTATGGATACGGACAGGTCCAGGTAGGATACGATGACCGACAGGGTGGGCATACCCCAGGCCCTGCTGTCGATAGTGGGGGGCCGTACATGTTAGGGGCACGAACAGGGAGAGCGCCGCAATCGGTAGCTTCACGACCTCAAAACAGTTTCCGGGATCCGCCGCCTCGGACCTCGACGCGGGTGTACGATGAAGATATAAGGACGATAAGAAGGGCGGAAGAGCCTCCACGTACCTCAGCGAGACAAGACGAGGACGAATGGGGTTTCATCGAGAGAACATCAGCACGAGACACTCGAGCACCGTCAGCTCGCGAGTCTTTCCGCAACCGGAACTACCAAGACATTCCTGCGGAGACACCCAGAGGTAGAGGCAGGGGCTCTACATATGCAAAGGAAGCTGCTGAAGACGAATATGTCATGGTGTCACCGCCCAGGGAAGGTGCAGCGACGTTAAAGAGTGCGCGATCCGCAGCAGGAACGCAGCAGAGCCTTCGCTCAGCCATGATGACCGAGAATTCATACACGCCCGACGAGCGTCTCCGCAGGCGTCGCTCAAGAAGTATTTCTTTCCGTGATGAGGATGCTCGAGGTCATGAAAGGGGCGAAGGCAAGTTTGTTGAGCGACCCGGCGCTGAGGCTGCGATGATGGGTAAACACTTGAAGAGCTATAATGCCGATGATGATCGCATGGATTATGCGTATAGTTCGAGGCGTAGACAGGAGCCTCAAGAGAGGGAGTATGAACACGAGTATGATAGAAGAGAACGTGACAGTGCAAGGTATGCGCCTCAGCGCGTGAGGAGCAAGAGTCGGAGGAGAAGAGACGAGGAGGAGGACGATTATACCTCGGTCTATCAGGAGAAGACGACCAAAACAACGTACTATTAGGTGGCGTTGTCGGGATGTGATAGCGTCAAGATCTTAGAAAGATATCGTCTTGTCTCCAGTCTCTAGCCGGTCACCGAGTGAATGTTCAAAACATCGGGTATCTTCGCGTGCGCAAGATGATCTCGGCAGCGGAAAAACTGCTTCGAAACTTCTGCCAAGCTTGTCATTGTTTCAAAGCTCGACCGCTCCTGCTTATCCATGCTCCATGCCCTTGAGACTCATCGTCCTTTATCTTATTAGCCAAAACCTTATCGCGACTCGGGCAACTGCAGGGACGTTTGCCTAGAGCATCACGAACCTCTCGAGATCTTTGAGCAGATGATGAAACTCGCCAGTAGTACTTGTATTCGATCTCGACTGGTACCGAGCAAGGTACTCTGACAGCGCCCAAGCTCACCTCTCGATTGTGGACGCCTTCCACGTACCGAACAAGCGAGCTGGATCAGGTCGTCAATCTCAACTTGAAACAATTTGGATACGCTGGCAGAGGTATGACCGTGCTTTTCATATCGCCTAAGGAAGGTTAAGCTGGGCAGGAGCAATGATACTCACTTTCCTCCAAGCCTTTCATACATGGTTCGTCCCGATGAAGGTCTTTTCTGAGTTATCACTGCTGTACTCTCTTTCTTTCACTTCAAGCAGTCTGTGACCTTCTTTCTGGTTGCGAAGCTGGGTTCTTCGCACACTCGCTCGTTTCTTAGTTCCAGAGATGCAGCAGCAGTCTCGGCCTGCTTCATTCGAACGCATTCTTTCCTGGCCTCCAACTGCGAATCGGTCGACCCTATACGCGAATCATGCAACGCAGCAAGGGCTTGCCGAGACTACAGCGATTTCACTTCTGTTTCCCAGTCCAACCCTGACATCCGTGGAGAACAATATAAGGAAGCCGACCGTCGTTCAGACAATCGTAGGCCGATGGCGGATCAACAAGTCTGACTGGATATTCACCACGTTTGTGGTGATTCTGCAGCTTTCATTCGGTAGCTGGCAATGCTACAGATACAGTCAAAATGCCGGGACCCATAATGCTCTGGGCTGGGGCGTCGGACTCGCAAAGAGCTGTGCAGGTGCACTCTATCCTACGTTGTTCTTTCTCATTCTCAGTATGTCTCGATGGACGGTCACTTTGCTTCGGAATTCTGCCTATCTGTCTGGAGTAATCAACTTCGACAAGTTTCGCACCTTCCATATACGTATGGCTATCTGCGCGTTTGTGCTTTCCCTTGGACACACCATTGGCCATTTATCTGGCACCTTCGTTCATGGAAGTAATGCCAAATATCGAGTGGCGGTCATCGAGTTGCTTGGAGACAAGTTTCGGGATGTCACCTATGCCGACTTCATTTACTCGCTACCAGGCTGGACCGGCGTCGTCGCTATGGTAAACTTTACCCTCATTGTCCTGTGCAGCACACCACCCGCTAGAAGATGGTGCTTCGAGCTCTTTCAGTACAGCCACTTATTGATCTACCCAATGATCTGCCTGCTCATGTTTCACGGCGCTGGGAACCTTCTACAGTATCCAGCCCTCGGTTTCGTACTAGCTTTACCCACGTTCCTGGTCCTGTTCGAAAGGATGTCTCGACTCCTTCGGGTCTTCAGAGGGCAAGTTGCTGAGATATGGCCCGTCAACGACGACGTTGTGCAGCTCTCGTTTCCTCAGACCAAAGCGTCACGTTGGTGGAGCTACAAGGTTGGTCAATATGTTCTCATTCGTATGCCTTCCATTTCTGCGTGGGAATGGCATCCTTTCACCATCAGTGGTTGTCAAGATGGGCAGTACCACCTCTACATCAAGAAGTCAGGCGAATGGACAAAACAACTGTCCAGACTCAAAGGGCCACAAGTTGTTAATGTTGATGGTCCGTTTGGCGCTCCATGCCAGCAGTTCTATCAGTACGACCACTGCATTGTGATTGCGACCGGTATTGGCGTCACTCCATGCAGTGCAATCCTGGACCACATGTACAGAGAGAATCGGCATCCATGGGCATCTCAAGCGTCGAGTCTGACAAGACCGGGCGAGTATCGTGGCGGAGGAGCGAGGATCCTGCCCCGGTTCGCCGATTTTTACTGGACTGTTCCAGGTCAGGAGATGCTTCCATGGTTCGCCGGCATATTCTCCGCCACCGCAACAGCTGAGCACAATCGGAATATCGGCATTCGACTTCAGGTGTACATCACGAGGATGAAGGAGAAGGACCTCATAAGCAAAGACAAGCTGGACCACATGTTCAGCAAAGACATGGATGCCCACATCAACTCTGGCCGCCCAGACTACTCGCAGCTCTTTTTCGAACACTACGAGAAGATGCGGTTCATGCAGCAGATCTACAGGCTGGGGTCAGGAAAGAAGAGGGTGGCGGTCTTCTTCTGTGGAGCGAAGGCGGCTAGAGATCAGCTGCGGGTACTATGCTATGAGAATACGCTGAGAGGTGTGATAGAGGGCAGTGGACTGGAATATCACTTTCATCCAGAGGTGTTCTGAGAGCGCCGTACCCGGCCTTTCAGCTATCTGCAACAGCAGAGCTGAGGAGGGTATTTGCTAACCCACCAGCCAAGTTGGCACACCTCAAGCGCAACCCATACATATCGCGGTTTCGAGCATAGCGAGCTCCGATTCGACGTGCCATGAAGCCCTCAGGTGATCGGATAATAGCATTTGGGTCGTATTCACTGTAGCAAGCCTGGTTCGAACGAATTGCGGTAGAGACCGATCCGACCATGTAATGTGTCAAGCCTACAGTATACTCTGCTCCACTCTACTCTACACACACTTCATGCGATGAGAATGCGGCAAAGAACGCCAACGGGCTCACAGACTACAGTATGTCAAGTAAGCACTTTGCCACCCTCTGATATGCTCCAACAACCAGACAGACCGCAGTTCGAAACAAGGGTTGCACCTCACCTCCATCTTCCTCACGGTCTGATCGTTGGCTTTGAATCTAATTTCGATCTATTACGGCAAGTACAGTACAGTCTTGCGTGCCTTACTGACTCATATCTATCCCGTATAAGAAAGACTATGACTGTCCCGAGACGGCTTGGGTTGGTCGGGATAAATGCTATTAATGAAATGCAAGCCGAGCATGTGACAGGTCTGCGCATTGAAGTGTACAAATGTTCGATATTGGTACATAGTACTGCTCGCTAGCAGGCAGTCAGTAACACATCGTAGCTATCTAGCATCTAGCGGCTGCTGGTCTTCTGCCAGCCAAAGCGATACACGTGTCAATACAACGCCTTCATCCTAATCTACCGATTCAAGTGCGAAATCATCTAATCGTCATCATCACTAAACGCCTCGCTAGCCTCGCTCTCAACATCAAATCCATCATTGTCGCCCTCTTCATCGGAACCATCGTCAAAGTTGTACTGCTTGGCCTTCGTGCTCGTAGCAGCTGCTCGTCTCGACGGACGCACCGCTGGCTTCACCACAGATTCGTCTTCGTCGTCGTTCGAAGCATCTGGGGAGTCGAGGATGTCGTCGGCCATGGCATCAACGTCGTCCATGTCATCGTCTGAATCGATTTTCTTCTTCGCTAGACGCTTGGCATATGCTTTTGAGGCAGGTGATTGAACTGGCTCAGCTTTCTTTGGTGGGGCTTTTTTCGCAGGAGCTTTGACGGGCTTGGGTTTCGAGGCTGCTGCAACTGCCTTTTTGGCTGGTGCGGCCTTCTTGGTAGGTTTGAGCGGTGCGTCGTCATCGTCGCTGAGGTCGAATGGGTCATTCGTTTGGTCAGGATTGGAATCGCCATCTTGCATCTCTGTGTCAGAGAGCACGGCGACCTTTGGAGCTGGCTTTGACTTTGGTGCCGGCTTGGCTTTCGCAGGTACCCCTGCTGTTGTTGTTAGTGGGTTTTTCTTGCCTAGCGACGATGAAGCGGCAGGCTTGCTGTTCCCTGTGCCCTTGACTATGGCACCGAGACCAGCAAGGAAGCTATCTCCATTGCTATCGGAGGAGTAGCCATCCACTGGAGCTGGATTCTTGGATACAGCAGCTCCGGCTGGCTTCGACTCAAGCTTCGGCTGCTCGACTTCGGATGCGGACTTGTCGTTGTCCGAGTATTCTTCGTCTTCGTCAATGATGTACTTCGTCTTCTTCGTAGCGGCGGCGCGTGCTGGCTTCGAGGCAGCTTTCGTTGGTACAACATCGTCGTCAGATTCAGGCTTAATCGACGCTGACCTAGACGACGGCGCAATGCCGTTCGGGGTCGGCCTTGCTGATGCTTTGGGAACATCACTTTCGTCACTGAGTCGGAGAGGGTTAGCAGATTTCTTCAAGCATTGTGGAGATTGACTGGGGAGTCGGGCCAGTCCGGGGTACATCATCTTGGCCTTCGGGAGGACATACTCTTTCCTCTTGGGATCAATAGGCTCCTTCTTTTGGAAGTCCTTCAGCGTGGTCTGCTTCCTCGCGGCGGGAGCAGCGACTGGCTTCGAGACAGCCGCCTTCTTCGCTTTAGGGGCTTTGTAATCGTCCTCGAAGTCGGATTCGTCGCCCTTTTGCTTCTTACTAGCAGGTTGGCTGACTGCGAATTTCTTCGAAGTCCTCCTACCTTTGCGAATTTGCTTCGCTCTGTCCTTCTCATCTTCAAGTTGGGTGTGCCATTCCGCAAGGAAGTCATCGAGGTCTGTCTGCCAAAGGTCCTCTTTCGACTTCTCAAGGAGAGAATCGATCTCGTGCTCCTTCTCACCCATCTGTCGCTGCAGTCGCTCGACACGTTCCTGTGTAAGTGACCACAGAGGCATGCCAAGAAGGTAATCATAAGAGCTTGCTTGTAGGGACTCGTCATCGCCTGCCTCTTCGTCGTCTTCATCATCGACGGTCCGCTCTAGCTCACCGGCTTTGCTGGCATCTTGCTTCTTTGGAAAGGCGTCGAAGCCAAGCTTCTTCAATTCTGCAATAAGCACAGGCTTCTTCTTCCGTGAGATAGATAGCTTGCCATCGATGATCATCTGCACGAATCTAGCTTGATTCGTGAATCTCTTCAGCTCTCTATTGAGATCTTGAAGCATATGGTCCTTCCGAAGCTGATAGTAGCGCAACCGGTAGGCATAGAATTCCTCCATGATGGCTTCTATTGATGCATACTTGGTGATTCTGCCTTCGGGATCAAACGCTACCAAGTTAGACGTTGCCAGCGTCCTAGAGAGTTTGAACTTTTCTTCGAGACCCTCCTCTAGAGCGTTTGCCATGTGCTTGTCTTCTAGCTGTACCGTGAAATTGACGTCTTTATGAGTATTGTAGTCCTTGTAGTCTTTGATCCAAGAGGGCACTTTCTCTGCTTTGATTATTTCTTCCAGTTTCTCCTTGAAGTCTTGGGTCCAAACGCGAACGGGCAATTCTGTGATCTCGACCTCGTTGTCACCTGTTTGTCTGGCAATACCAGAAAATTTCCAACGATCTGGACCGGCTTGGGTGACTTCACCCTTGAAATTACGAAACCATGGTTTCATAGGCAGGAAGTCTTCACCTCGCATCTTTCGCTTGAGGTTCTCAACAACTTCTTCGGGACTGTAGTTGGGAATTGAAGAACTCCAACCAGTTCCAATACCTTCGGTGCCGTTAATGAGAATAAGTGGCACAACGGGCACGTATATCTCAGGCTCAATCTGCTTGTCATCATCAGTGTTGTAGGTGAGAAGAGGCTCATCAGCAGCATGAAACAATCTGCGAGCGAAGGGGGACAGACGGGTGTAGATGTATCGAGCACTGGCAGCATCGGCACCACCTTGTAGTCGAGTACCAAACTGACCTGCCGGCTCGAGAGTGTTGACGTTGTTGGATCCAACGAATGATTGCGCTAGACCTACGATGGTTGTCTGTAATGAGACATCGCCATGCTGGTAGGCCGTCAAACCAGAAACAAGACCGGCCAGTTCAACGACTTTCATGTCCTTCTTGATATTTCTCCTGAAGCAGGTATACATGATCTTTCGTTGGGTGGGCTTTAGACCGTCAATGACTGAAGGGAGTGATCGGATGTTGTCGGCCATGGAGAAGAGGATCAGCTCTTTGTTGATGAAATCAGTGTACGTGATCTTCTTGACAGTGTAATCAAAGAATGTGCCCGGTTTGAATTGTCTAAGCCACTCCTTGCGCTCGTCTGCTTTCTTCTTTGAGAAGGCTAACTCGATCAGCTCTGACTCCTCATCTTTCATAACGTCAAAGTCCTTGTGGTGTTTATCCAGATCGTTGAAGTACTCTTGTGATTCTTCCGTAGAGCTGGTACCCAATCCTTTGTAGTATTTGTGCTCCCAGCCTCGCTCGTTCTTGTTGGCTTCTTTCCAGGCCAGATACTCGGGCATGGTATAGAAGGCTCGAGACTTTGTAGGCTTTCGTGAATCTCCTTTGTAGACCTTGACGATGGGAGTGATGAATTCGACGAGGAACCTTGGGAGCTTCAACAAGCTTGGAAATTGGACTTGCAGAAAGTTGATGAGCAGGCCTTTGATATGAGAACCGTCATGATCCTGATCGGTCATGATCATCAGATGGCCGTAACGTAAGCCCTTCGTGTCTGTGTAGTTCTTCTTGTGTTGGAGTCCGAGGAAGTTCTTGATGTTTTGGATTTCCTTGTTTTTCGAGATTTGATCAATGGATGCATCTCGAACGTTGAGAAGCTTACCTCGGAGAGGAAAGACACCGAACAGGTCAGCGCCGACGACAGCTCGGCCGGCCATTGCCATACCCTTGGCTGACTCACCTTCTGTCAAGATGAGGGTGCACAGGTGACCATCCTTGGTGCCTGCTTTGTTTGCGTCGGTAAGCTTCGGATCGTGCATTCGGCTTCGGCGACTGCCATCTGATTTCTTCAAGATTTGATCGGCTTTCTGTTGTGCGAAAGACAATATGTTGGTAATGACCTCCGTCTTTGCCACCTTCTTCATGAACTCTTCTGAGACTTGGAACTTGCTGCCGAACTGGCTGGCTTTCGTTGTCAGCTGCTCCTTAGTTTGGGAGCTGAAGGCTGGGTTGACGATCAGGCAATTGACGAAGATGAAGATGTGGTTGCGGATCTGATTGAGCTTGAGTTGGGCACCGCCCTTGTTTTTCTTCTTGACAACGTCGGCTAGCTTGTTCGTGATCTGATCGGCGACGTAGTTGACATGTGTGCCGCCCACCGTGGTGGCAATGGAGTTCACAAACGACACTTGCTGGAAGGAGCCATCAGAGACGGCAAAGCCAATCTCCCACCGATCCCCGTGCTTTTCGGTAATGATCTCGCTTGCATCGTTCTTCGCCTCCTCCCCTCTTTCTTTCTTGATGGCTTTCGTGTACAGCTCGATGTACTTTTTGAAATCCTTGACGGCGAGCCTGGAGCCGTTCAGGTACACCTTGACCCCCTGCAGAGTACCACAGAGGTCGTAGACTCGTCGAGTGAAGAGGGCGGCATGATCATCGTCCAAACCATCCAAGCCAAAGCGGGCAAAGTCTGGCTTGAACGTGACCTTGGTATAGTCGTCCTTTGAGGATGTATCAGCGATTTTGGCCTTGCCCATTTTGCCCATGTTGTCGGTCCAGGTTTGCTTGTACTTCTTCTTGTGCGATCTATCCGAAGTCTCGATGGAGAATTCTGTGCTAAATATATTGCAGAGCTTGGCACCATAGCCGTTGCGGCCACCTGTGACCTTCTGCTGGTTGTCGTCGAAATTGGAGCCAGCCAATAAGTGGCCAAAGATGAGCTCTGGGACGTAGACGTTCTCCTTGGAGTGCATCTCAACGGGAATGCCCTTGCCATTGTTCTGGACACTGATCTCGCCCTTTTCTCGATCTATTGTGACGCGAATCTCGTTCATGTTTGCATCGTTTTGCTTGTTGTCGGCAGCGTTGACCAAGATCTCGTCGAAAATCTTGAACAGACCTGGGACGTATGATATCTCTCGATACTCCATACTATTCGTATCCGAGTTGAAGACCCAGGTCTGCTTTTCAGTCTTTTCAATGGAGCCAATGTAGGTATCGGGACGTTTGATAATGTGCTCGAGTTGAGTCAGTTTCTGATATTGTTCTGATACACGCTTCTTCTTGGTTGCCTTGGGCGAATCTCCCGTAGCCTCCATGTTTTCGTTGACCAACTCAGCAAGCGGCTTCTGGTGAGGGCTCTTAGCCGGGTTGACGGTAAGTTTCTGCTTCTTGGCTTTGGGAGGAGTGTCATTGAGTAGGGACTCGTCGTTGAAGCCGTTTTCGGGCGCATGGTCAGAATCGTTCTCTTCGTCCTTAACGCGTTTCTTGGGCACTGTGGCTTTCGGCTTTGCTGGTTTCGCCTTTGGCTGCGCTGCCTTCTTAGGTGCTTTCTCTTTTGTGGCTGTCGACTTGGGTGCTTTTGCCTTCGCCTTCAGTTTAGGAGCAAAGTCTGAGGCGTCCGACATGGCGTCGAAGGCCGAATCGTCGTCCATCATGTATCATGTATCACGTATCATCGATCGACAAGTTGATTGTGTGCGCGGCGCAAGGGAGGTGTTGGGTAGATCGAATGGCGCTGGCTGACTGCGGCTGTCTGTGACCTCGTCTAGGCTTCAGCGGCGATACATCACTTCCCACTTGGACACGACGTGATGCATCGAAATTGCCTCGCGTCTGTTTATCACACCTTGTTCGGCTTAGCGTGTTCAGACATCTTAGCGCCACTGAAACTCAAACCTGGCTCCACTTGGCTCCAGTACCCCCAGCCGGTCTCGCCCAATGACAAGGCTCAGGAGTAAACGCAAGTCTCTGTCTGAGGCAGCTGCAACCCAAGCATACGGTATAAAAGGTTACACTGCTGAACAGCTCCAATGGGATGGTGCAGTAGAGTTATGGCGTTACACATGTCTCGCCTGCTATTGTACGTACGAGCTAGAAGTTAGCTTTGGCACGTGGCTTGGACCGGCGAGGGTCGTGCACAGGAGGGCAGACTTGGGCCAGGACATCATGTTCCTGGTTTGTTCGAGCACGAAAGAGGTCAAATCCACGTTGGTCATTGTGTTCGAGAAGGAAGCTGTCTCGGCTGTCGACTTCGATCTTTCGACCATGCTGTCGCTCGTTCTTTCGATGTTCCACGTGCAATCTCCACTGTCTCTCATATTTTGCATCTCTTTGTTGGTACTATGGCAGGTCTCTCTGCTCAGGGCTCATCGACAAAGAAAGATGACATGTTACAGATGCGAGACTCGCGCACGGTGCCTCGTCCTCGGGCACAATGAGGAATGTTACCTACCTTCAATCACGTATATGCTCGATACGATCGACCAGTTGAAGTCGATGTGCATGCTCCGTAAAAGTAGCGACTCCAAAGATTGGTTATCGAGAGTTTGACACCCCTGACGCCGTTCCTGCACGAACATCGGTAGCTAGGCTAGGCAAGCCACCAAAGACTCCAACGCGCCCAGAGCCCGCGCTTGCACCTGCCAGTGCTGCGAGCCTGCGAGCCTGCGACGTGCACATAACGAATTCACCATTCTGCCTCCTCCTCCTCACCGTCGACACTGTCAATATCCTGCTTCGTGGTCTCGCTGGCGAGCATTGTGAGCTGTCATTCCTTCAACACTCTCTCCAACTACAGAGCACCATTCCTTTGCTCTACTTGGACCAAATACGCCGGTCCCACGCTCATTAATCCTAATAGAACATAGTGTGCTGCTTCATGATGGTTGCCGAAATGAAACTCGCTACCGTCGCTGTCGAGGAGGTTGTGATGCTTCAAGAGGTCGACGAGATCAGGCCAGAGAACATACCACTGCCTACGGATTCCATGATCACCGTACGCCTTTCCGATGCTCAACTGCAGCCCTGTCTAGAAAGCATTTCCAACTCAACACAAGACCTCAACAGGGCAACAGTCGAGCAGAACTCACATACGAGTATGGCTGCTTCATCAACTTCGAGGACTTCTTCCCGATCCTCGAGCAGGAGCTCACAGGCCTCGAGCATTTCGAACTCGGTTGACTGGGAAGGCCTCGAGAGGACCGAGGAGCAAGAACTCAAGGACGATGCCACGGATGAGGTAAGAAGACGTTGGTGATATGCTCGAGGGTATAGCTGACCCCAACTAGTCTACTGCTCTACTTCTGGCAAGACTGGAACAGGAAAACAATGCACTCGCTACTGATCCCAAAGCTGGCCTGTCGTCCAAGCCAAGTAGAGGCCGGGCAGATACACGACCAATGTCAGTACATGGCCTTAAGAGGCTCGTCAATGCACCGCACACACAACCTCTGCGCTACTCACAAATACCCGCTCCTGCCATGACCGAGCTCGAGTTCTGGGCTGCTCTTGTGCAAGACTACCGCCAAACTGTACAAAGACTCCCAACATTGACATCGAACAAGATTCGGGGAGGTGTTCCTCCGCCACTTCGCGGCGTCGTGTGGCCTAGCATTGCTGGTGCTCACGATCTGCAGCTGCACCAAGACTTCCAGCGACTCTCCACCGAACCTAGCCCCTACGACGGTCTAATAGGAAAAGACGTAGGCAGGAGCTTTCCCAACGTGGACATGTTCAAAGACAAAGACGGCGAAGGACAGCAGATGCTCAGAAAGGTGTTGAAGGCCTTCAGCCTATACGACGAAAAGATCGGATACTGTCAAGGTTTGGGCTTTGTCGTCGGCCCACTGCTCATGCACATGGGTGAGGCTGACGCCTTTGCCGTGCTGGTTCGACTGATGGAACACTACGACCTGCGTTCTTGCTACACTCCAGATTTGGCAGGTCTACACATGCGCATTTACCAGTTCCAGAACCTGCTCACCAACCATCTTCCGACACTATCTGCACATCTTGCCAGTCTGAATGTTGAGCCGCTGTACGTCTCACAATGGTTTCTTTCTTTCTTCGCTGTTACATGTCCTCTACCAATGCTGCTGAGAATATACGATATCATACTGGCCGAGGGTGCCACAGAAACACTGATGCGTGTGGCTTTGTCGCTCATGCAAAGGAACCAGAAGAAACTGCTGGCCTTCTCCGAGTTTGAGGATGCTATGCAGTTCTTACTGTCACGAAGTTTATGGGATACGTACGCACAGCACGCCGATGACATGGTACAGGATTTCACCTCTTTGACAAACCTGGTTTCTCGAGAGAGCCTGCAAACCTTAGAAGCAGAATTCAAGAAGTCGCAAGTGGCCGCTGCGCCATCTCCCTTGAAGTCTGCAGCTGCATCACTGCTTGGTCGGTTCTGGGCAGGCTCAAGTCACCAAGCATCGAAATCAACTTTGAGCCTGAAGATTCCAGGTGACACTATCACCGTCTCTACCCTACGCAAAACCTCTTCCGGCAACAGCCTAACCTCCACGATGACATCCATCGAAACGACTTCATCGGAAGCAAGCACTGCTCTCACAGAAGTGTCCGACGCTAGCAGGGTAAAAAGTGAAGTGATCTCACTTGCACCATCCGACATATCTTCTGCAAACATGGCCAGCTCTTCCGACCGTGGTCTGCATAGCCAGATCGAAGACCTTCTCACAGCTTTGGGCAAGTTGCAACATCAGCAGATGGAGCTAGCTCGAGAATTGCAACACGAAAGGGAAGAGCGTGAGGAAGAGAGAACATTGGCGACTTCTTTATTGCGTCAATTACGGAAGCAGCGTGAAGACCAGAGACCTTCGAATCGTGAGGAAGATGCAGCTAAAACCGGCAATAATATTGAGCAGTTGATCAACAAGGCGTCGGAGCACTTCTCGCCAACTGCGTCACGAAGGATCTCAATCATTCAGACAAAGCATCAATTGAGAGACTCAGCTGCAGAATGGAAGGAGAAGCACGAAGTTGAAGCATCGAGATGTCAAGCCCTCATGAGGCAATTGGATGAACGAGATTCAGAACACAACACTCTCCGAGAAGAGCTGAAGGAGGCTCGACAGAGGATTCAAGACTCCCACAAAGATAAGCAGCGCCTTGAACGCCAAGTCCAAGATTTAAGATCTAGGGCGAGCCCCCTCCCGGATTCCCCATCGGATCTGTACACGCCGGTTAGTGAGAAGACTGAGATCGAGCTAAAACTTCCTGCACCTGCTAAGGGTCTTCGAGAGTTCAGGCTAGGGAAGCCAGACGCACCCAGATCCTCTTCATTGCCGTTTAGCAAACGAAGCAGCAGCCTGTTGACGCAAAGCGTGATAGCAGCATCAAATGGCGATCAAACACAGTCGCACGAGGCCGTCCTGCTCGAATTGGTGAACGCAAAGACAGCTGAAGCCATCGCCCGTCAAGAGCTCGAGGAAACAAAAGGCAAGCTCGATGGCCTGCGTAAGATCATTAGCGGCGGAGTTTTGTCACCTAGTCCTCATTCCGTTGATTCTGTACACATACTGAGCACCACACCGCCAACCACCAAAACTCCCGAGCCACAGAAACCAGTTCATGCGCCCTCATCCAGTGTTGGTGGATTCTTCTCAGGCTGGGGAAAGCGAAGCACATGAACTGTTGATTCCATTTCTTGTTCTTCGTTTTGACGACATTTGCATTGATCTTCAACGACCTGGTGAAACTGGAAGGATATGTCTATAGGCTATATGAGCGATTTCGACATAGTTCACGATTTTGAATGCGAATTGCACTCTGTAGATGTGACAGTCGGGCCACTAGCTGCTTCACGGCCCCCATGGGGACTGGTCTTTAAGCAAGCTTGGCGCCTCTATTCTGACATTTTGCAAGTAATCACAGTATCGCCAAGTCTTCGCTTGAGTGAGAGTGTGTGCTTCATGCACACGTGAAGATTTCCACGTTGCGCCATAGTATTTCGACTTGTGACATGATACATGGTCGTCTAACTCAAATTTCCAAACGCTCAATGCCGATTACAGGTGCCGAGTACATGTTACCTGCAAATCGAATCGGTGATCCTAGCCGTTTACAGCCATCAATCCATGAGTGGCTTGCTCAGAACGGTCGCCTTCCGTCCCCGGAATCGTCAATGACTTCAGAAGGACCGGGAAAGGGAAGGAGTGCTGACGTTTCAGGCTTCTCCGCAATGCCTTGCTGACCCCCCGGCACTTCTGGGCCAAGGGTCTGGGGCACTCCTTCTTCCCCAGCTGGGATATGCGGCTAGCAACGCGACGAAAGCTTAACGCGACACTAATGCTGTTTAACCTCCTTCCAAGATCTGTTTCTCGACACAAGCGAGTGTCTGCAAGCTTGCCGACATTGCATGGACCAGCATCAACGCGGCATGTTCAACCTATTAAAAGGACTTGAGGAGACTGCAAGCTAATCAGTTTATTTTACGCTCGAAGGACACCGTTTAAGGTTCACCAATCTGACAGGGTGCCTTATCCGGTCTGGTCCAAACACGACCATGTCCCCCAGTACGCGTGTTACTTATCTTACAAGTACTTTTGCTGCTGCGCTTCCCACCTTGTTTATGCTACCAGCACAGGCTTGACCCTAGGCGTTTGTTGAGCAACAGACATTCAGTCGCCCAACATGGAGATGAATGCTGATGAAAACGTGAGACCACTATCGACAACCGGGCAGTCGTAAGGCGGTGCTAACAATGTATACAGGAGCTACACCAGGTGAACAACTTGAGCATTCGAACCGATGGACGGCCACTAAAGTATTCCGCAGCTGGAGAATGAGCTGCACACGAAGATCTATCCCGGTACGGAGATTATGAGCGATGTTGGATCACATCATTTCGTCAAAGCAGGAGGAGCGTCAGGTAGTGTCCTGGTGCCTCAGCCATCCAATGATCCTCATGACCCATTGGTAGGTCTGGCACGACGTCAGCTTCCATAGACGCTTACCGTTGCAGAACTGGACTCCTTTCTGGAAGGCCTCAGCGATGTCCATGTCAACAGCAGTGTCCTTTGCCCAGGGCTTCGGGCCATTGGCTTTAGCGCCCATGTTTCCAGCGCTTATGGAAGCGTTCGACGCCAGTCTCGCGGATGTTGTTCAGTTTACCGGTGTCTGTATCCTTGTGCTTGGCTTCAGCAACTTCATATGGCAAGAGCAATGTCCGACTCAACTCTGATCCGGGCTAACGATGGCAGGGTTCCAATTCAGACGGCGTACGGGCGACGACCCGTCCTCATCATGTCGACGATCATCTGCCTTGCAAGTAATATCTGGCGTGCCGTCGCCCCTTCCTACGCAAGCTTCATGGGTGCATGTGTACTAAATGGGATCGGAGCTGGACCAGCAGAGGTATGGTAAAGAGATTTTTCTGGGAAGGAACATCGTACTGACCTTTTGAGCAGACTGCGCAGCCTCAGATTATCGCCGACGTTATGTTCCTCCATGAGAGAGGAAAATTTAATACGATTTATTTTTTTTCCTATTTTGGTTCTCTCATGGTTCGTACACTATTTCGTACTGTTCAGCCTCAAAACTAATACCAGCAACAGGTCGGACCCATCGTCGCTGGCCCAATGACCGAACATCTCGGGCAACGCAGCTTCTGGTGGCTCAACGTCGGTCTCCACGGCATAGTTCTCATCGGCCTCATCTTCCTCTTCCCCGAAACAAAATGGCACCGCACACACCCCCGAGAAATCCTTCGCCAAAGCATCTCCGCCGAAGCTCCGCACACCCACAACGAGAAACAGGCCCTAAACGGGACAACCTCGCACAACGAGAAAGGAATCCCCAACAACGACAACACCAACGCCATAGCCCCAACCCTCACCAACGCAACCAACAACCCGCTCGAACCCATCGCAACAGCAGACCGCGACCCCTACCTCCACAAAGGCAAGCCCTCGAAATCGCAATTCAGATTCTTCGTCCCCAACGCGCACCCCATCCGCACCATCCTCCTCGACCTCTGGATCCCGCTCAAACTCTTCGCGTTCCCCATCGTCGAATTCGCCGCCTTCGTCGTCTCCTGGTCCGCCTCCTCCTTCCTCACCATCAACCTCACGCAGTCGCAGGCCTTCGCCGCCCCGCCCTACAACTACTCCGCGCAGACCATCGGCTTCTTCAACTTCGCCATCCTCTTCGGCGCCTGCATCGGCCTGCTCTCCAACGGCTGGCTCTCAGATTGGTTCGCGGCGCGCCTGACGAAACGCAACGGCGGCGTCCGCGAACCCGAGATGCGGCTGCCGACGCTCATCCCCTTCGTGCTGGTCATGCTGCTCGGCAACTTCGTCGTCGCGTTTGGCATGCAGTACAAGTGGCCGTGGGAGGCCGTCGTGTTGATCGGCTTCACGTGCGCGGGTCTACAGGTCGCGGCGATCCCCGCCATCGCGACGACGTACGCCGTCGACAGCTACAAGCCTGTTGCGGGCAGTATCATGGTCACCATCACCGTCAATAAGAATGTTTGGGGGTATGGGTTTTCGAAGTTCATTACGCCCTGGGTCGAGGAGGCGGGGTTTGTGCCGCCGATCATGTTGAATATGTGTTTGATTTTCTTGTGGTGTTCGTTTGGGATTGTGTTTTATGCTTTGGGGAAGAAGATGAGGGGGTGGACGAGGAAGAGTGGTGTGCATGAGATGTAGATAGATAGAGGGTCAATAGGGCGATGGGGCGTGTGGAATAGAATGATGATTGGGCATTACTTCTTTTATTCTATGGTCATTAGATGCATTTCCTAGCGTATTGGTGTGCTCCAAGCCTGACAGGAAGTCTGTGCTTTTTTTTGCTCAAAGAACTTGTGGCTACTTTGGGAAGGGAGTTGTGCGTGCGCGTGTTGCACTTTACCTATGCGGGTGGTTATTCAGGTACACCGACGTACGCGCAGTAGTGCCGACGTAAGGCTTCTATAGACCTCAATTCCTGGAAACTGCCTGCTTCGCGCCATAGCTGTAGGCTGTCGATTTCCTTATCACTCACCCATCCGCATGCTCCTGCTGAGACTTCAGGAGCTCCGAGGTTCGCATATGCACATATCAACTGTTCTTAGTCGTGGTAAATCGTCTTATTCAAGTCCGATGATGCCTCATGAGTGTTGAGATAGAGGTCATGTGTTCGCTCAACGCTCGCGATACCTGGCAACGGACTGCGTCTAATTGTGAAAGACCTCGCCACGTATGAGGAATTTGGGCGTGATGCCGAGGCAGAAGGTGCAGCATGCTATTCGTCGTCATCGTCATCGGCTTCAGGAAAGTCCAGGTCTATCTTCTTCCTTGGCTTGGGAGGTGGAGGTGGCGGTGGTGGTCGTGCTTGTTGTGCTTGCTGAGCGGCTGGCTCGGGTACCACTCTTTCTTGCGGCTCTGGCACAGGAACAGATGTTGGTTCCTCTTCGGACATCGGCTTCTTCATTTCGCTTTCTCTGACCATCTTCTCGACTGCTGCATCCACACTTTCCTCGCCATACTGCTCTCTGAGGAGCTGTAAACGTCCAAGTTCGCCCTTCCTCAGATCCTCGCCGCTCGGGAAGGGTGCGGTTCTGAAGGATCGCTGTAAATTTCTTGCCTCGGTCAATACTTGCAATCTTGCTTGCACCTCTTGTGTGTGGGCGGACTGGCTTGTGGAGGGTCTTGGTTCGTCAGAAGCCGGCGCTGCAGTGTGGGAACCGTTCATGACAGGCTGCGAGCTTGCTTTCTCTTCCTCGCGCTTCTTTCTCGCTTCGAGATATCGTCGTTCTGCTTCCTTCTCTGCTTCCTGAGATGCTGTACCATGATGCTTGCCTATCCTCGACGCAAACGATAGGAGAGTCTGGCAGTCCACAGAATTGTATTTCTTTGCGTTCTCTTCTTCCTCGTCTGAGTCCTCGAGGATGCTGGGATGGATGTTGCCCAGTTCGTTTCTCAGTCGCCATGCTTCGAAGACCGTGTCCTTCAGTTTCTGGTTCAGAGCATCTTTCTCTGCTCGGAGTCGCACGATCTCGTTGTAGTTATCTTGATGCCTTTTCAGGCTTATTAGTGCTTCATCCAGGTCATCATCAGCTGCGACTATGTCTCTCGCTGCTTGAGGTCCCGCAGCGAACGTGTTAGTTGTTGTGAGAGCCTGAACGAGGCTGTTAAGTGATGCTTCAAGCGCATTCAGCGGCGCGAGAAGTCTCTGATCCATGATTGATAAGTATTGAGGTTGTTAGGGCGATTACTGCTCATGGTGTTGCTCTACAAGCATCTCAAGATGGATCATGCAAGCTGCCTTCGTATTACGACAACTGAGCTCGTTATCTTAGTGTAATGGCTTTTGTGGTTCAATGGTTGAGCGTGTTTAGACGCGTTCTGGGTCGCGCCAGGCATTTGCGGAGTCAATCACACTTTCCACCCGAGCTCAAGCTTCTCTCATCATCCTCTTCAGTGGACAGCAATGGCTTCGGCTTTCAACAAGTTCAATCTTCTTGTCGGACAAATTAATGACCATCGGCCAAAGTCTACGGCTGTGTGTGCTCTTCAGTCCCTTGTGGTCGACCCGGGCAGCAGGCGTCGAGCCTAGCAATCATATCCGCATGGCATATACTCCGCCACTGCCAGCAATGTATAGTAACGTGCTTAATAACGGGATACGCCATTGCCACAGCACAGTCTATCCTATACAGGACGCTACCTGCCCATCGGACTGACAAAGCTTCAAGGCAGCTACGCATTTCATAAGAAGCTGCAGCCCCTTTACTGGCTATCACGTGACTCAAACTTCTCTCAGGTGGGAAGGGACAATCAGTATGCGATGTAGGATTCATGGGAGGTACCTATCGCCATCACGGTCGTTAATGCGATATTAGATCGTGATCTAAGTTAATTCATTTTCTCCTCAGGACATTCTGGAAAGTATCTCACATGGCACGAAAATCAGAAAAAGTCTTGGACTTTATTGGAATTCAATCGATAATAGCTATATGGGGTATCTCTGATGTAACAGCAAAACGAAGCACGTGATACGCCAGCGCAGCACTTAGACAGTCGATTGTCTCTCCGAACCCAATCCAGAGCCCTGGCTCCCTTGCCAGGTGCCCTCCTCGAACGCCTGAAACCAAACCGACAAAGAGACGCAGCAAATACCAGGACATTTCGCGCCACCAATCTAGCGCCTCTCACATCTTGACATCAGTTCTCTTCTGGGGCCGGTCGGAGTTTGACATATTGCTTTCCACCTTGCTTCCAGGCCCAGACCTTGTCGAAGAGCTTGCGTTGGTCCGGGGTCTTTGTGGAAGGCTTGCCCTTGTTGTTATTGGCCCAGAACTCTGGGTTGGGGCTCACTGCACGCTGGTCGTTGACCGAAAAGGAGCCATCCGACTGCTTTACGAAGTAATGATGCCATGTCGTCCACTTCAGTGTCTTCTTGTCGCGGTATTCGGCAGTATAGTGCCAGCCTCGTGGATCCTTGACTGGTCTACCTTGTCGGGTCTTGGTGGTATCATGCATACCAGCACGAATGATGACTTGGTCGGAATTCTTTGCGGTAGCACATATACCAGCATATTTGTCAATTGTCTCCCATTCTTTTTCCACCTTTCGGCAAGCCCACTTGATGAGGATGACATTCACATCAGGTGGACTATCGTCAGAGTCGATGACATTCATGGTGTTCATGGTGTTCAGCTTCAGCTGACTTGTACTTGGTCGTTCGATTGTATATGGTTAACACTGATCGAAGACAGGCTGGTCTAATTGGACGTTCGGACTTTTTGACTTAGTCTTCGGATGTGGAAGTGGAAGTGGTCTGGTTTGGGGGGATGTATCTCAGACTTTGGTACTGCACCGTGCGTGTAAGCAATGGGAAAGGCATCTTTGACTTGGTCAGCCAGAGACCTCGTATGCGGCGCATCGATATCACCCAGCCAAGTCCTCAAGGCGGCGAAGCGTGAGGCAGTGACTGCCATGCAGGTAGGTCACAATGATACCCATCCTTTGTGGTTGGAAAGGACAACTTTGTTTGCCATCTTTGTAAGAACGTTGAAACGCAAACAAAGGGGTGATATTTGTTATCACTGCTGAGCTTCACAGGGGCGTTTTCACTTATTTAACCAACGAGGCTGGGCCGCTTAGCTGGTGTAAGGTGCCGTATGACTCCGTCTACCTGCCGGTAATTCCAGTCGTGCATCGCTCCTGACAATTTTCTAGCGTCAACAGATTTCGAACAAAACATAGCCCCAGTTCACTCACCACCCATACTGTTGTAACGGACAACTCAGATGAAAACTGACGCCGGTCAGACCGACACGATGAATCTCGACTCTGTGATTAACGATCTTGTAGATGGCGAAACCATGGAGGACGACTCTATGGATATCGACTACTCCCAATTCAGGCGCAAATACTGCCCAGGACCAGACTGGTGCGAAGAGAATGAGTTCTATGAGGTTGGCGGCCTACATCCCGTTCTTATTGGGGACACCTTTCACAACGGTCGCTATACTGTGTTGCACAAACTTGGCTACGGGGGCTTCTCAACTGTGTGGCTTGCACGCGACCAACAAGCAGAGCGGTATGTGGCTCTAAAGATCTTGAGTGTGGCTGGATCAAGGAGCGTCAACGAAATTGCTATCCAGCGTCACATCTTCGGCTCAGGGACAGCCCGTGACGACCTACCCATCTCGAGAATCATCGATCGCTTCACCTTCAAAGGTCCCAATGGACGACACACTTGTCTGGTCTTGCAAATGGCTGGTCCAAGCTTGAAGGTTCTGTACGATCAAAACGTCAAACTTCAGCCTAAGTATGCACGGAACCTGGCAAGCCAGATCACAAGAATCATCGCAGAGCTCCATGCACGAGATATCGCAGTTGGCGATTTGACGCCTGGCAATATACTCCTTGGGATCAAAGATCTGAGTTCGTGGTCAGAGTCCGATCTGTATGAGTGGTTTGGTAAGCCGGACGAGTGGGACATCAGCCCAGCCGATGAGGATGCCGTCCTACCACCCAACGCGCCAAAACACCAGTACGACTACATACGCTTTGGCCAATGTGATATGAGTATCCTTGAGCCGACGGCCATGGTGGCAGACCTCAACGAAGCAGTGTATACTGGTCCGGATCCCGACTTATGCACTGCAGGAGCTTTCTCTGCGGCCAATGGCACTTATGCATCGCCCGAATGGTGGTTTGGAATTGACCAGAAGCACACCAAAGCCAGCGACATATTCGCTCTTGCTTGTATCTTCTACGAGCTAAGGTCTTCCCAGCAACTGATGCCGCCTCCGCTCTTGGGCGACGGCTCTGACAGCCTTCAACGTTTACTTGGAGAGGTCCCTCGGGAATGGAAGGCTTTCCAAGAGACCAGGAACCAAGATGACCGGGTATGTCTGCTCAGCAAGGAGAGGTGTGGCACCGAAAGTCTTGAAACCAAGCTCCGCGAGGTTGGCAAATGGAGATCGTGGCACTACATGACACCTGAGCAGCGGAGACAGCACGTCTTCTCGGATGCATACAACGAAGAAGAGAGAACCGATCCAGACAATGGCTTCGACATCGAGAACGATCTGTACACAACACCACCACCAGCCAAACCTTCAGATGAAGAGCTACACGACTTCGAGGACCTGCTCAGCAAGATGTTGACATATATGCCTAGTCAGAGGATTACGATCGAGGAGGTTCTACGACATCCTTGGCTGAATAAGCAGTACAGTGATCATGACGACCCATCAGCGCCCTGGATCTGCCGGTACGACCCCGGTTACAAGTACTTTGCGGCCTCGCTGTGGTACAGAGAGTCGGTACTTGGGGAAGTACTAACCGAATCAGAGGCAATGTACTTTGGTGGACGAGAGGAGAAGATTCGCAACGCACGTTACGCGCGCAAGGAAGAGCCGGCGCAAGAAGAGGAAGACACGTTCTATGACTGTGTAGAGGAGATTTATTGCGACGCTGTTGAGTACCAGAATCTGGACTGCAGCACGCCTGAGTCCGTAGAGCCAGAGCATAAAGACGAAGTCGACGTTTATCGTGAGGCAACAACACATCCACCTGAAGAAGAGTTTTCTGTGACGAGGTTGCTAGGGTTGCCGGCAGATAGCATTCAAGAATAGTCCACAGTTGGGACAAAGATATCGAGCTTACGGCGGTGCGGAATCGACAGGAAGCACGGGGAAGTCTGTTCTCCAAGAAGGAGTTGAGGCATAAAAAGGGGCGATAAGGAAGCGAGAAATGTATTCGATGTAATAGAAAAGTAGAAGTCAAGAATGGCAAAAAGGTGTTAGAATACTGCTTTCCATAATGCTCCCTGTCTAAGCTTGAAGGTCGTGAATGATAGGAAGATAAGCGTCATCATCCGTGCTTTGATACTTATGCTGATATATTCATACTGTGTTCCAAATCAAATAATTCCCCAAACGGCATCGCGTCGCTGCATATGGCACGGAAGTCACGTGACAGCAATGGCTCCTCAACGCGTTGCGTCTCCTTCGACATACTCTTCATCACACAAACAGAGCCGAGACTGTGTTCGATGAACTGAAATCTGACACATTGTCCTCCTGCGATGGTAAGCAGCAGATGGCTACACTTAATACTGACTACAGGCCCATCCTGCATCAAAGAACTGCTTCATTGTTACGACAGCTGATGTGACGGATACTTAGCTAATGGTGCGCCTCAGGCATTCTGCCAATTCGACGGCTTTGACGGTATGACCCAGCCTTCGGATCTGATCCTTTCACGTCCTCATGCCTCATCTGCAATCCAAGCCTTCAGTCCCCCTCCTTGCCTGTTTAAATAGCATGTCCTTGGAAGATACTTCTGCTTGATAGTCGCGTGGCTTTATGAGGAGTTTCCTTAACTCTACAATCGTTCTTTCCTGCGCCTCTGGTGTCATCTGTCTAACTACTGCGGCATGTACATGTGCACTTCGGTGAGTAGTAAGTGTTTATTCTGATCTACTAAGCTGCATCGCTGATCCCTAGAAAACACATGAATGCAACAAGTGCGAAAAAAGTCAGTGCTATCATTTGACTCTTGAGTAAGAATCGTCTTTCATTCAATAACTATATCGACTTCTTAGAGTTTCTAATCCTATCTGTTTGGCTGTTGCAGCATGAGCTGACTGTGTAGAGAGCTACCCGTAACCCATCTAGGTGCTTCCTGAACTCAGGGTCCAGCCCTGTTTGCTACACATGACATGGCGTCGAACTGAACAGCTCAACAAGGTCATACTTTCTACAGCCTTATCTGATATTAGCATGCTGCTCGAACATTTCGCAATGACGTTCACAGGTCTACTACTAATAGACCCGGACAGTCTTCTGACCCACCATCCTCATCTTCTTCTTCTCAACATAGGAGCCTTTGCCTGGCCATTTCTTTGGATTGACCTCAACTTTTGGATTCTTGATAGTCACTTTCTGGCCTTGTGCATTAGTAACCTCAGTGGTGTACAAATGGAAAGTGGTCCACCGACCAGTCTTGTCAATCTTGATCTCTGCTGTATAATGGTCACCGAACTCATCTGGTCTGTAATAGACTTCACCTGTGTCACTTTTTCGATCACGAGTGGTACCATGGACGTCGGACCGGAGTCTGCAGAGGGTGCTTCCTAATCTCCGAGCTAAAGCTGCAGAATGGTCGATTTGCCAGTCTGTGACTTTGCAATACCATTCGACTTTGACATTGGTCCACTGGCTTGGATTTGCCCCTGGAGGTGGACTCATATTGGGTCGAGGCTGGGTTTGTCGGTGTGGATGTGGGTGTTCGTGGGCGATCCGCTTCTGGTAACTGAGCTGTTTGTGATCGAGGACTTGTGTACAGTTTCGTGAGTCCAGTGCCGGTATCGAGACGACATGATAGGCGACCGGCTTGACTGATTTGCACTATGCGGCGTATGGTGTTGGGATCGAGGCCTCTGCTGAGTGAATGGAAGCAGTTCTGCTTCTTTGTCTGCATTGTTGGATCTAACAATGCCATCCAATGGCACAACGCGCTCGCTACTTTTATTGTCAAGGTAACAGAGGACCACTTTCACAAAGGATAGGTTGTGGTACTTTCACTCAAGCCACGTAGTGAAGATACCTTTCCGCGCCGCACCGTCCGCTTGCAAGGCCGCTTCCCAAGAGTATTTGCTTCACCGTGGGTATCCTCAGCAGTCTCCACGACCACATTATCATCTCCACTTTCACAAACCCAAGGCCGTCCGAAACTCGAAAGCTACAACATCAACGCCATCGTACGTACCATTCAACACAACCATGGAGTTCAAGTTCTGTCCTGGTTCAAACGAAGACCTCGAGAAATACGAAGATGGAGGCTTCCATCCAGTCAAGCTGATGGACAAATTCAAGCATGGCCGATACGTGGTTGTGCATAAATTAGGCTTCGGGGGCTTTTCAACCGTATGGTTAGCTCGGGATACTCAGCAGAATCGATACGTGGCCCTGAAATTGACAACAGCGCGAAGTGCTATGGAGCTGCGGGAGGTAGCAGTACAACGTTATTTGTTTAGATATCCTTCCACCAACATCGAAGTCTCAAGGATACTTGATCGATTTGCATTCACGGGTCCAAATGGTCGGCACATCTGTTTGGTCTTTGACGTCTACGGCCCTAGCCTGGACATCCTCTCGAATCAACTTTACAAGCTTCGACCAGACATTGCCCGAGCTCTCAGCCGTCAGATTGCCACGAGCCTTGCTCAGATGCATGAACAAGATGTGGCCTTCGGGGACCTAAGCATATACAATATATTGCTTGGACTTGAAGAAGTGACAGACTGGACACTCGAACAAATTTACGAAGCCCTCGGTCGACCAATTGCCGAAGAAGTTATTTCGAACGAGCTTGACTCACCAGCTAGCATCCTTGAGCATGCTCCAAAGGACACTTACTCGCCCATCCAATGGCACAGCACTTCTCTCAACCTGTTGAAACCAAGAGCGGTATTGACGGATCTGAATGAAGCCGTCTATGTTGGCGAATCGGCGGAACTCAAAGACGAAGCTGGTCGGGATGGTGGGGTCAACCACGACTACATGGCACCCGAATATGCATTCGGCATCGATAGTCAACACAGCAAAGCTAGCGACGTGTGGGCGCTAGGCTGCGTTTTCTATGAGCTCCGAGCCTCGAAGAGTCTATTTGGTAATTCGTCCAAAAGTATCCATACCGCCATGCAAGAACTTCTTGGTGAGCTTCCTGCAGAATGGAAGGAACGGATATTGTCTCTACCAAGTCTTCAGGGTGCATTTATCCTCCCCGAAGACGGGATTCAATACCAAACAATAGAGGAGAAGGTGGACGAGGTAGGTGGTTGGCTGCCTTGGGTATCTATGTCGGCGAAAGATCGAAAACAGCTGATAATCGACACCCAGGGCGAAGATGTTTTGCAGCAAGAAGACGACCCCATGGTAAAGGACGTCAATCGCAAGTCTAGCCCGCCACCCGCAAAGCTCTCGGACGAAGAATCGGCCGACCTTAAAGATCTGTTGTCGAGGATGTTGACATGGAGACCCGAGGACAGAATGACTATGGAAGAAGTCCTTCAGCACCCATGGCTAAACAAGACGTACCACGACTGCGACACTGAAGATTCATGGATCGCCCAGTTTCATTGGGGCTGGGATCCCAAGCCGCCTGCCGTTATAAATTCTGCAGACTTTGACATGGACGACATTGATGTTGATGCGCTGGGTCTCGACGATGACGGTCAATATGATTCCGAAGACGAGCTCGATGAAGGTGATGATACCGACATGGCCGAGGAAGACGAAAGCCAAGTCAGCGAAGGCGACGCCGATGGCACCAAGAATCTCTGCCATGCAGAAGCACAATCAGCGGATCTAGGACCTATGTTCCGACCTGATCACCAGGTTCAACACCAGAATGTGGTACATACGGTAATGCATCATGGCCGAAAGCTGGTGAGGCTGATTTATGGAGCGTGGCAAACCGTCGCAAAGCTGGGCATGGCAGTCATCTCTGCTGTTTGTCCCATCAAGACGTTGGAGACGATACAACGAAATAGGCCGAACGAGACAGCCCCTGCCGATACAGAAGATACAAAACCCGGCGCTGGTATCGACGAAGCAGCGCATGAGGAGGTGATGAGCGAAGGGGATGATGACTTCTTCGTAACAAAACTGCTAGGGCTACCTGTCGCTGTCGAAGAGGTTGGTTCTGGATAATTTTGAGACTCTTCGGTTCTTATGTTACGGTCGGCGCCCAGCGAATGCTTCTCTATTGCGAACAGTATAAGGGAAGACTGCAGAGTGAGATCTGACACGATAGCTCATGGACAAAGACAGTAAATACACTATTGAGGACTTTGAAGACCTTTGATTTCTTTTCCTCCTAATCCTAGCCCGAACGATTGCTTAGGGTAATCTTCTCACGTATCCCATTGGAGATTGCACCAGTGGTCTTACAACCAGCTAATGGATGCCATAAGAGGTGAAGCGGCTCAACACGGCGCTCGAAACACATTCAATGGCTCCGAAGGGACGCTACCACCAGCAAGGCTATTGGACGAAGAGCTCGCGGCCTTCTACGATCTGCTCTCGAAGATGCTCTACTACCTGCCGGAAGAACGTCTGAGCATCGGAGAGGTCCTCCAACACCCATTACACCGACCATGACCCGCCGGCTGAGCGTCTCAGTCGCTTCGATTGGGGGTCGTGAGACTCGATCAAGCGAACCTGGTCACGATGACGAATGTATGGAGAGGGTGGATCAGCTGCTGGCAGCTCAGGGCATACATGGGCCGGATAGCGGCAGAGATAGGGAGGCAATGAGGGCGCCGAAACTGACCGAAAACCAGAACAGGAGGACTTCTCCGACAGTGATGAAGACAACAACGGCGTGGAGGATCTCTTTGTGACGAAGTTATTTGGTTTGCCATCACGTGGCGACCATCCAGGTTGCGCGGAATGTGGCGAGCATGGGATAGAATTACGTTGCGGAACAAGAGCAAGATTTAGCATACAACGTGAGGAGACAAACAGGAGCAGCTCGCTACTTAAGGACGGAATGTGTGGCGCTTCAGATTACTCGGTCCGGAGGAGAATCGTAGGTACAATAGTGTTACTTCTTGTCCTCGTAGACAACGCATCAAAAGCAAGTCAGGTCTTGACAACGCTTGATCCCGCATCCCGCATTGTGATAAAGGGAGGAATTGTTCAATAGCACAGGTATCTAGTGATACACGTTCCTTTAGCCTAGATCAAGGCTTCTTCGCAAAGTAATTGCCCAGTGTATTCTTTTGCGGGCTTTTCTCAACAGTCTTAGGCTTCTTCTTAGCCCTTTCATCGTCACTATTCTTCTCCGGTTTCTCTCCTACCCTAAGCAAGGCCATTAATTCTTCAAATGCTTCCCTTGGCACGATACCACCACTTGCCTCCTTGTGTCCGCGAGCGAAACTCTCACCCATTCTGTCTTTCAGTCCGTCAGTACTCAGGTCAGCAGCAGCTTTGAGACTCTCGATAATGTTGACGGGCGGATCTCGACTCCGTGCGACCCGTGCGATGCGACATGAGAAATTTACCATCCCGTCCAGATAGCCATAATTGGCGACCATCACTATCTCCAGCTTCTTGCTGTTCAAATGGCCAGCCCAGCGCGTAGCAATGACAGGATGGACTTGTGCTCTCGAACTGATCTTCAACACTGCAATGCGACCGTCCTGGCTGAATTTGGGTGGCGTGTGGGTATTTCTCTCCACCTCTTCGTTGATTTCAGAACGGGCGGCTTGCAGACGGCCATTTGATAGCAAGTCTGAAGGTTGCTTTGATTCGAGCAGCGCATTCCATGCGGTGATGACATCGTACTTAGCCGTCCGCCGTGGCGCATTCAGGAGTGAAACCGCGTCATTAATCGACTTCTTGGTGTGTTGTTTGAACGTTGCGGTCATGTCAGGAAAGGGCGGGTTCCATTTGAGCGTGTTACCTAGGTCACCGTGGGTGCCGATGCAGGCAAGGTATGCAAGTGACTCTGGTAGATCTTCATGTAATGTCTTACAGATCTCGTAAGTGAGTAGGGATGATGTCGCGACGGGTGGGTAGTGGCATGCTGACACCACTTCTGCGTCGTCAGGGAAGATATCGCTGAGATGGTGGTCTAGGAGGAGAGTTCGAGCGGATGGTCTATCCACGATTGGTGGTGCTTTGATGCTTCCCTGGTCTAGGACAATGACATACGAGGGCTCCTTAGCCGTCATCATCTGGCGCTCTTCCTCGTGGTGTATGTTCGCTCCGCGCTCGTGTAGATGCACGTCGAGTTTGTCCTCGTCTAGGCCGAGTGTGGTCAAGGTACGGTAGATTTGAACTCCCGAGGAAAGACCATCGGCATCTTTGTCAGGGACGATCAAGACCTTCTCGTTGCTAGCTGCACACTGCTTCAGGAAGGCGCGAGCGTGGTCTATAGCATCAGCTGGTGCCGGCCATACTGGATTGCCCTGCTCATCTCGTAGGGGCTCGGCATCTGTGTAGTCTGGCACTTGAGGCTTAGGTTTCACGGCTTTTGGTTTACCATTTGCGGCACGTTTCATGCCTCGAATCTGCCTCTTAAGGAGGGCGTTCGGCAGCCTGATGATGCATGTACTTTGATACCGAGAGCGGTAGCTCAGTATGGGACTTCGACCAATCAACAGACGTCCCGATGCATACATGAACTTCTCCAAATGATAGAAGAGAAGCGTATTCAGATGCAGCAGCATGGATCGCGTCGTTCGACCTTCACTTTCCTGATGATGTCATACTACTCTTTACGCGCCCTCCGCTTTTGGCTTAGTGTATCATCAGCATTGACGGTTCATCGAAAGTCATCCACGAAGTCATCACTTTCCACCCTGGCTTAACCTTGTAGACGGTGTTATGTGTGTCAGTAACGGATCCCATCATCTTGTATGGCGTGGACGCCTTCTTGTATCCAGTATATGGCCTGAGACATGCCGGACTCTACGCGAACCATGCGCAGCTTGCTTGCCATTATTCTGACAGTGTGGCTTCTCTCAAGCTTAGCGGAAGCTAAAATCCAAGTGCCTATCCACTATGCAGCGCTCGGCGACTCGTATGCAGCTGGCGATGGAGCTGGGTCGAAGCGTTTATGGCCACGAGATGCAGCCTGCGGACGCTTTTCTGGAGCTTACCCATACCAGATCCTCGATAATACAGATCTTGAATTCGCATCACACTGGCCGTACTACGAGAATCGTGCCTGCAGTGGAGCCACAACGACAAGTCTTCTGTGGAAACAAGTGCCTTGGTACGCGAACAAAGACCTGATAACGATTCAGATAGGCGGCAACGAGGTTGACTTTTTCCCTGTCCTGAATGAATGCATCCAACAGTGGCATCCGCTTTCATCTTGTGACAGGGAACTTGATAGAGCCCGCAATTTGGTGCAATCGACGGCTTTTATGGAAAGGTTCGATGGCATGCTGAACTTCGTCATGCGGCACGTGCACGGGGAGGCCCTCGTACTCGTCCTTGGATATGCGGAGTTTTTCAATGCTGAAACAGATCAATGCAACGAGGTGACGTTTAGTCTGACCAACCCGGCAAATGTGTTATCAAACAAACTGAGGCGAGATTTCAATGCTCTTGTGGTGATGCTGAACGACATTATTGAAGCGAGTGCCGCAGCCCATGGGGCAGTTTATGTTGATATTGACAAGACATTTGAAGGCCATCGATTTTGTGAGCCAGGCGTTACAGAGCCTCGCGCGGACAATAACGACACATGGTTCTTCCGCCAATCAACAGAGCAAAATGTTGTAGTGACTGAGGACATTCAACACGGCGTGCCTGATCAAGGGCGGTTGTCGGCGACGAATCCGTTCAAGAGGTTCGCTGACTTGACAAGAGCATTCCATCCAACAGTCAATGGGCATGCGGCAATTACTGGGACGATCATCGAAGTGGTGAAAGAGCAGATCGGTGAGACTCAGCTTGCCTTGAAGCTACAATCTACGTAGGTGGAACGTGTTGATTGCACCTCGTTTAATATGGCTTTCAGATATTTACCTACCAGATTCAAGCACGAGTATGTTCAGCGGTGCGCCAGCTGTCCCGTGAGAATAGTGCCCGTTGTGTACCGTGCATCTTCTGGCCATATCGTGATGTCCCTGTGGGCTGTATGTAGCTTGATGTGTAACAAACTGGCTTAACCATAATCAAAGCATTATCCCCAGTTGTGTCCCGTATCGACTGTCGGCGAAACGACAAGCGCAGTCCTGATGAGTCTCTTTGGAAGGGGAAAGGAAAAGGAGAAGGAGAAGGGCATGTGGCTCAGTCGCATGTGGCTAAGCATTCTCGGGAGATCCTCGGTGGACCTGATGTCGATCAATTTAGCGGAAGTCGATCGGGCGACGCGTTGATGATGCTTGACGCGCCGGAATGGACATTTGCTAGCATAGCAGCACTTCCTCACATCACAGCAGTACCAAGCCTACCACAATTTACAGCTACCACGATTATACCACGCTTCTGCCACATACTACAGACATCGCTGAACCACAGATATGGCACAATAGCATTGATTTGGAACAGTGGCCCAGCACCTGACGAGACACGACCTCCAGCATGTACCTACCACGTTCCTTGATCTCGCTACTATACTCCAACTTACAGAAGTCTCATGGGCCGTCATCATCCCAAGTCCTCATCCTCTCCTCGCTCGAGACTGACGCCATATGTGCATGTCGAATCCTGACAGCTCTTCTGAAGCGCGATTACATCCAACACAGGATACAGCCTGTTGCCGGTTATGGGGACCTGCAGAGAGCGGGAGAGAAGCTGGTACGCCCAATGAAGATCAGTGAAGGAGGCAGTGGAGGCGTAGTGATATGTCTTGGTGTTGGCGGACTGATTGATCTAGCCAGTCTCCTCGGCCTTGAAGATGAGGAGGATGCCGAGAACGATATGAGTGGCGTCGAAGTGTGGGTACTAGATGCACGACGGCCATGGAATTTATCGAACGTGTTCGCTGGCCATCCTCTGCCCAGACCTGCGGAAGGTGACCCGTCAACTGCACTGAGACGAATACCTGGTGTTGAAAAAGGATGTTTGCAAAAGTCTTACAGGCCTGGAAAGGGCGGCATCATAGTGTTCGACGACGGTGACATAGTGGACGAGTTATCAGCCGAGCAAGACGCGTTTTGCTCGCTAGCAGAAATGCCGGAGCTTGACCAGGAAATACCAGAGGACTCGGAGGATGAGGACGAGCAAGAACAGGACACCGCGTCCCATGGCAGTTCTCGCTCGAGGAAACGGAAGTCGTGGTCTGACAGGGACGAGTCTGAGGATGAAACAGAAGAACGCCCCCAGCAGAGGCGGCGCAGCAACTCCGGATCGTCCATCGCATCACACAGGAGCCGATCACGCTCACGCTCAAAATCAGCAGAACGCGTTACACAGCCAACGGAGCCTTCAGCAAAGCGACTGCGGAAAAGGCTACAAGCCTTAAAATTATCGCATGAAAAAGTCCTACAAGACTACTACAGTCTCGGAACATCGTATTCCGAGCCCATATCATCTTTAGCCTACTCCTTGGCCTCAGAGTTAGGCCGTGATGACAACGACCTGTTATGGCTTGCCATTGTCGGTGTCACGTCTTTAGAGCTCTCCGGCCATACCTCCACCGGCCTGGGAACACCGCATTCCCAGCCAGAACTCACCTCAAGGCATTACCATCAAAGCTGGCGTATGAACAGATCATCCAGGACCTACGCCTTGCTCCGAGATGAGGTGCGACGACTGAACCCGCCATCAAACGATCGGCCATCTCTGTTGACCTCACGACCGCCAGTGACATCCGCATCAGACTCGTCTATACAGCTCGTGCCCGATCCACGCTTCATGCTGCTCAGGCACTGGTCACTATACGAAAGCATGCTGCACTCCCCATACCTTGCAGCTCGACTACACGTTTGGAACGAGTCAGGTGTGAAAAGATTACACAAGCTCTTAGCAAAGATGGGCATCAGCTTAAATCAATGCAAGCAAGGCTACATGCATATGGACGTGAACGTGCGTGCCAACCTGCGAGATCGCCTATTGAAGTACGCGAGCATGTACGGCCTCGACGAACTTGTGCCAGCAGGAGAAGGCTCCGCGACATACGATCAAGAAGGATGGGGCTTCCTTCGGACGTGGGGCTGGAAAGCACAACTCAGCGCCGTCGATGTCGGAAGTATCGTCGGCGCAATATTAGAAGTCGTCCACACGGGTGCAATATCCTCGATACCATCCGATACCTCGACACAAAGGACAGACGTCGAAGAGATCGAAGATCGATCAGAGGCACTCATCAAGAAGTTCTTCCAAGCGTACGATGCACTTGCGCCGCAGCACCCGAACGAGCTGTTGAAGTCGGTGCCGAAAGCGCAACAGCTAATGAGATCCATACTGCGCACAGGTTCATCACTGCTATCCAAACACCAGATCCGCCACCTCCGCGCGTTCCGCATGGGCGTCGTCAAAGACGGTCCCGACCTGTCGCTATTCGCAAACAGTCCCGGCGCGCTCGTGAAACTCGCCCTCTGGGTTGGCGAAGCAGTAGCAGTCAGCGAGAAGGACAAAAAGGGCACAGACAGTGCCACGCCGCTCGTTCTTGCGGCTCTCGACGAGCCTCGAGGCACATATGTTGTCGTCGGTACTGGTGGGGGCATCGGCGGCGGCGAAGACCTGGAGGCACGAAAAGAAAAGGCCGATAAGAAAGCTAAGAAGCAGGCTGAGCGCGAGCAGAAGAAGAAGGTCCGAGAAGATAAGAGGGCTGCGCGCCGAGCACTGCAGGAACTGAATGGAGAGAGTGATGTCGAGGATGACGAGAGTGAAGAAGAGGAGAGTGAAGCTTCCTCTGACGAAGAGGATGACGATGACGAGCAACGCAAGAAGCAAGAGAAGAGAGGCTATGGACGGAATAGATTTGGCATTGCGTTTCAGGAGGTGGTTGAGGAGACGCAGGCTAGAGTCAAGATCGACAGTTTCGACCATTGCGTTGTTGAGGTGAAGAAAGAAGATCTGGCTGGGTTTTTGGAGGGATTGAGTTTGAAAAGTGTTGTCGGGAGATGATCGTCATGGGCGAGGCGTCCTGGCTGTGTTGTTGTTTAGTATTCGATGATTTATGACGCACAAGCATGGCATAGCGTACCTAGTTGGCGTGCAGACACTTTAACCAACGGCGCACTTGGGTCGCAAGCGAGCGTGTCTCGTGCTCGCAATGGCAATACGCAAACCGTCTTTTATTCCAAAAATGTTTTTTTTTGTTGCAAGTATTCGCAACAAGAGTGATCGACCTAGGACCTGGAGCTTCAATGCCCGTCATATGCGGTTGAGCACTTGAGAGAGATGGAAGACGATGCGACCGCCGTCTATGGCGCAGTCGTTCGCCCGTGGCGTTCTCCTCCTTAATCGTTGTGAGCTTCTCGCCCTTTAGGGACTGCGACTTCCCTGGGCACCTCCAGGGTCTTGCTCACAATCTGTCTGACCGACGTCAGAATGCGCTACCTGGCTTGTGCAGACGGGCGACCAGTCGTGAATCAATAGCAACAATGCGGTGCAAACTCGTATCGCGCGCACGAGAACATGCGTCACTGCGATTGCCAGCGGAAGCTTGTGAGGGATAGTTCCCTCCACAGCCGTAGGGGAGATCAGCCGTGCATGTGGTAAGCGATAAGGATGAATTAAGTTAGGAAACGTGAATTGCACCCGGTGGCCCTCTTCAATCTTTTTGGATAATACGGTAACTGTAGAGCCGATCGTGACTGTAGAGTCGAATGTAACCAAATGAGGCAATTGCTGGTGGGCTTTTGTTGAATGAGGATGATATAGGGGCTTCGGCGTGGTTGACTGGACTCGAGCTGCGTGAGCTGGACGACCCGCCGTCCACAAGCTCTTTTGCAGTGGGCAGGAACGCACAGCCTGCATGACAGTAGACATGCGCTTCACCCAATCTCCTTTGACCGTCCAGAGTATGTTTGTCGTTAAAGGGGTGCAATACAAATACCGTGGGCTCTCGCATCCGATTGAAGCCAAAGTGTGTAACGATGATTTGAATTGCAAAGCCAACACAGAGACATGCCGATTGTTGAGGGCTCTCGGGTCTGAGTATCAATGGTTCAGCGGCCAATGTCTCTTGCCAGTCGTGGTACTGATGATGTCCGGAAGGTGCCGCTCTTGCGTATATAACGCTTGGTTGAACACACGCCTTGAGCGACTCCAGCGTTCGCCCGATATCACGATCGCCTATGTTTACCTCGTCTAATCTACCTCTCACAGCGGAGACTTTCTCAAGCTTGGATGCACATGCCTGTGCTCATTAATAGGGATGTACTCACAAGTTTTACTGTCGAGCCATGGCTTATCTCCCAGTTGTTAAGAGTCAAAATCAAAGTAGTTCTGACCTGCGTTGGTGAGCCATGCGAGGACAGTAAAGGAGATATTCAAAGACGTGTGGACACATGTAGAAGTGGCCATTGATGCCTAGTTTCTCCGAATTGAAGCCATATTCTGAGTAGCATATGTCCTGGTCTTCTTCGAGCATAGGGGGCATTTCACATGCTCCTGGTGAGAGTGCTAGCATACCGAAGGCAGGCGCAGCGGGTCCCGACCATGCGAGAATGCTGGCGTCGTCTCCCACTTTCAAGATCTCTTCTTGTAACCGTATAAATGCTTTCTCGCCCTCACCGTAAAGGAGCGGCATGTGTAGATCGAAAATGCCGAAGAGAAGACTGTAAGTACAATCTTCTACCCGCGTCGTACATCGTGCCGCCGCCCACGGCATCCGTTCTGCTATGCAGTAGTCGTCTGGCACAAGAGACTTTAGAACTTCTTTAAGGATGCCCGTTCGTTATTGTGTCTCAGCCCCCAGCTCAGTCTTCGGTCCAAGAGGACTCCATTGTGAATCAAAGGACAGGACCTTGGCCGGAGCTAGGAGCTCTTGAAGCGTCTATCCACGCGAAAACCACACGCTCGCTGCAAATTTCGCATCTTCTACTGTGACATCCGCCAGGAAGGCAGAACATGTTCCTGCTTCTTTGAATCATCGATACATACTGTTTATTGCCTCGGAGAGCTCTGAGCTGCTTCGTTCATCAATGCAGCAAGTGTTGACCCAGATGTAGGCATAGCCATCAACTAGTGCTCGAGTACAACAGCCTTGGATCTTGTAGAAGCCTTTCTTCTCAGAATAACGTCCTTTCTTCAAGTTCTTGAAGGACACCTCTCCAGTCTTCCATCTGTGCCGGCCAAACCTCCATATCATCGAACATGGTTTCCTTCCTGACATCATCACCGTAATGCACCAGGTCCAACTCGCCTGCAACCATGCTCTTGATTCGACTACTTATTTCCTGACCTTGCTTAACGCTCACATCATGATGCTCATCGATTTTTTTCAAGGTCTCATGAAGAGATTTTATGGTGGCTCTGATATCCTCGTCGATCTTGGCGATAGCCTCAGTCCTGATGATTTCGGCAGAGACATGGGAGATATGGAAGGACCTCAACGTCTTTCGATAGTTGATTGCGAGTCCTGTGCTGTCTAGGAGGCAGGTGCGCTCGAATCCGGAGAAGATGTCGTCGAGCTCAGTTTGAGTATTGGCAGTGAGTTGAGTCTTTATGTGAGTATTAGCTTCGATCGAAGTTTTGAGTGCAGAATGAGCGTGTTGCTTTCCTGTGATCACCGCTTGTTCTACATCGTAATCGCGGACCTTTTCAGTCACCCTGGCGAGTTCCTGTTGCTCGCCCTTGGTGACAGAGAGCGATTTCTTTCGGTCCATTGAGGCTGCAAAGTTTTCTGGAAGCGAAGTTGGAATGTGGTATTTTGCTGATTTGGTAGTGCAAGAAGGGGGTAGAAGCTGATATACACGCTTCACCGCTTGCGGAAACCAAACAACCTTGTTGGCAGGTTGTGGACATGTCAAGCAACAGTCGTCCTTGCAACAGATGATCCCATGATCACTGCTCGTCGCAAACATCTGTTTTTCAAGCAGACACCTGAACGACAGACATCCCGCCAAACGCCTCGCTGGAACGCGCCTCAAGAAAACAATCCAGAACATCATTCTACAGTTTTGGCAGGCAATGAGCTTTCCTCCTCAAGGTTTCTGTCTTCCTTAAATGTGCTTAACTCTCCTTGCCGTGCCCTCAAAACACACTTCCCTTGCTCCACTTACTTCTAGCTCGGATCCTCTTCCCAAAAGTATAGAATATGAATGGCACCGTGATCAACAAAGCTGTGAACCCCCCCGTAATCGAACTTGAAGGGCCAGTCCCAATATTATGATACATCGGAGTAACCACCAGTGGGAACGCGCCTGCAAAGCAGGACCGCAGAAAGGTGTTGGCGGCCACAGCTGAAGCCGCGTACTGAGTAAAAGTGTCGACAAGGTAATTCAGTGCTAAAGCGGTCAGCATTGCCCCATAGTTGAAATTGTGGACTTGACTTACCTGACTGAAAGATCATGAAAAAGCCTGTGCCCAACATGACAAGTCCGATGCAGGGAACGATCCAGTGGATGGAAGGAGATGCTGTCCACCCTGTGAGGAACTGTCCGCCGCTGAATAGGAAACCGCCGACCATCATAGGTGGAAGGCGCTTTTCGGGGATCGCTCTGTTGCCTGCGGCGCGGTAGGCTTTGTTATAGATTGTCTGATTGTACACGTTGGCGCCACAGCCAAGAGTAGCACCCACCAGGGTAGAGAGGAAAGGAGTTCTGCTGGCAGCGGTTTCCAGCCTCTGATCTCGCCGAAAATGATGGGTATGGCCCCAAGCTGCATGTATAGAATACCATAACAGAAAGATGCGTAAAGGGCAACGAGGAAGCAGATTGGGGCACCGAGCAGTTGTATAGGTCGCACAAGAAATTTCTTGGCGAGACCGACGATGCTAACATCCCACTCCTCGAACTTTGCATGAAGCGCCCAGTTTTCCGTTTCGTGTCGCAAGCGGCGTGCCTTGGAAACTAGGAGCTTCGGTGGGTATGATTCGTCTATAAAGATGAATGCAATGACAAGAATGAAGGATTGTAGTATGCCTGTCAGATACTCAGTCCAGCGCCAACCAAGAGAAGGTTGCACAACCACAGCCGCGCTGACGATAGGACCTAGTACAGGCCCGCCGGCGACTGCCATTGCGTAGCCTGCCATTGCGATGGCGCGCCAGGAAGGGTCGAAAAGGTCGCCAAGCACACCGCCTGTATTCGTGACAGGTGCGGATGCGAAGAAGGCGCCGAAGAAACGTGTCAGCATGAGCGTCTGAAAGTCCTTTGCTGTGGCGGAGCCGAAGGAAAAACATATCGCAACAAACATAGGGCAGAGGACGGCGAGTCGGCGACCATAGACTTCCGAGAGAGGTGCCCATAATAACGGTCCTAGCCCAAACCGAATAGGAAGAGAGTAGTACCGAGCGTCGCTACCTCGTTACCGACACGAAATTGTTGAGCTACCTGCCTTGTGCCAGCGGAGTAAGCTGATGATGCCCATGTGGCGGTCATGGTGACCAAGCGATACAAAAGTGTCGTAGTGATTTTCTTCTTCGTTGGCCAGTTCATGGGCTTGTAAGGATCATCTGGACCATCGAAGTCTACCAGAGCTACCTCGGTGGTCTGCTCGTGCGCTAGTGGGTGTGTAAAGTTTGGCACTGGGCGAGTCCGAAGCCGCGAAAGAGCTGTTTGTCTTCGAGATACCGTCTGCGTGAGGCGCAGATCTTGATTGCGCTGTGTCTGAGTCCGTTGGCGTGACAGTGATTTGATCATCTCGAGTCTCGTTGGCCGGTGGCCATCATGAGATTTGTCGTCCTCATCGGAATCCGACAAGCCAGATTCATCTTTCTCTGAATCCGAGATTGTTGTGCGAGAGCGATGTGAGCGCATCGAGGGCGCGTGGTCTTGTGCAAGTGGTGCCGACATTGTGATGAGGGTTGTCACAGATGTTGTTGTACCTGTACAGGCGTGAAGATGAGGTGGATCATAGCGGCACCCACCTCAGAGTGCGGATGCTTTTCCCTATGGCCATTATGTGTCGCTCCATACCCTTGCTAGTTCGGATGCTGCCGTCGCAATGTGAAGACTTCTGTCGCGAACGAGGTGACGTAGCCGGCATCGAACGCTTGACGCCGAACCCGACCGGCATGAATAGCCATCGACCTTAAAGGGATGGCTACAACCTTGTCTTGATGACTGGGTCGAAGGAATCTATGAAAGACGAGTTACCAGATGCTACACGCTTATTAATATATACTCTTACTTATATAATATTCAAACCATCAAACTCATTGAGACTTAGGTTACTGTTCAGAATTCTGACGCTCACTGATGTGCCCTTAATTTGCGTCTTGGTCTATACTGTATAGTATCTGCTAGTGCAAGTCTGGTTTCTTCGCACGAGACATTGCCACATTGCCCAGGCAAGTGTGCATGGCTCTGAGGCGGTACCCGCGCGATACAGCACTATGCAAGTACCACCCACGTATCTTTGCAATGGAACCCCAATGGAAATTTAATCAAGCGACGCAGCCGCAGTGTTCACAATGTTTTCCAGCAGCACATACGTTTCTTGTTTCCCATTGAAAGTCGTTGTTGCATATAAGCTATGACGAGTCAGCTCAAGCTATACAAAACCATGGTCACACAAATCTGCGAAAGCTATGCATGACAAATGTCAAATCAGATTACATACAACTCGATGGTCACCGCAGGCCAAGCCACCCTTACCACCCGGATTAGCCGTGCAGCTGCCTCCAATGTTCTTGCCACCCAGGTTACAGTATTGAGCAGAGGCGATGGGCAGTGCAGCAAGTAGCAGTCCGACTGCAAAGGTCAACGAGACTTTGATTTGCATAGTTGAGGTGTTGGTCGGTATTGATTGGTCTTGGAGGTGTTGAAGGAATAAGGTGTTGACTTGTCAAGGTGAGAGTTCTTAGGGTGCTTCTGCCACAGTCCAAGACAACAGAATGGCAGGAGGTTTATAGCATCCCGTGCCACTTACCCCAGAAGTAGCTCACACCACGGCATAATCGGCAGTTACGGTACCTAGGGACCAAAAGTGTGTATCAAAGCATTCGTATCTCACAAGGTTGTGCATAAGGTTGTGCAAGGTGAGGAGGATTTCTGATCCCCGCGAAGCAGCTTCTCGCAGCTCATCACACGCTGCAACACGCTTCTGCCAGACTCGAGACTCTTCTGCCAGAACTGCCGAAATATGTCGTGCTAAACCACGTATAGTAGCTGGTCAATGCTTAGCCTGTTTCGACAAAGCTGCAATGCCTCAAGATCCTGGGAGCAGATATGGATTCATACTCATTATAAGTCATCGGACGATTGGTTAGTCGCATGACTTAAGGCATATCAAAATGCTGATTTGTGCTGCTTGGGTGTTTCGATGAGCCCAGGCCTTCGAAGCGATACATATGCCAAGCCGCGCGGGACATGCTGTATTCCCAAGGCTTGTCCGCAGTGTTTGGTCGACAGGTAAGAGCTTGCAATGCACCTGCATAGAACTCCAAGTCCAGACTTAAAAGAATGTGCCATGCAATGTGAAGAATATCAGCGCAGCCAGAAGAAAAAGGTGCTGCGTAACAGAGTTTATTTAGCGTAGCGACGATCACCTGCCGTGACAGGAAACAACCCTCAGGATATGAAACGACCGCTCGAGTATACTAATACACACTGTGGTGCCTCGCTTGCAGCCGTGCGCATGAAGTCCCTGCAGGTCAGGCTTTGGCGTTGCTCCTTGACCACGTCAGGATACAACGTCTATGAAGTCCGCTGGGCTAGATAAGAAAACATACTTCCAATAAAGGACCTATATGGTTAGAGCAAGAAGGTGATGATAACGCGGGATAATAAGGGAATCGTACGCACGCTGTGCTTTCGCAGATTGTCCTCGGTCCGGGTCGCGTTGTAGATCTTCAGACCGTTACAGAATGCCTGGTCGAAGTTCTGGGGACTCGGGGAAATCGCCCTAAGGTGCTGCAGCATCCCAGCTAGTGTAAAGCCAAGAAAATCTACCTGCCTTAGACGTGCTAGAATACCTTAGGCAGAAAGTGTTCCACCAGACGTTAAGGCTGCACGATTCCGATTCGTCATGAGAGCCTCACAACGGCCAACAACACCGGCAACGCTTTCGGGCTGTGCATCTGAGACGCCAGGGACCCTCGTACCTCTGCTGCAAAGCTCTAACTAGCCAACACGAGCGACGGGCATGCACCGTCGTCAAGACACGTCGCGCATGTGCTCATACGCAGATCGGCCTGAAGGACCAGCTTCTGAAGATTCGTTACCTCCTAACAGCGAAGACCTCTGGATATAATACAGGATAACAGCTACCTCCAAAGGTGTTAGTGCGATCTGGGTTCGCATGCAAAATACGTCAGCGCTGCTGTCAATACAATCCAGCTCGAAATCCAAAAGGGACAGAACATTAACCCTTTCTCGCACTCATCTCTTTGATCTTCTTCCTCACATCCCCGAGGCTTTCCAAGCATACCCTGTGCTCCTCGAAAGCAACATCCCACCAGGTCCTACATTTTCTATCGTCTTTAAGCCAAGTCATATAGGTGGCATACCCAGCTTTATCGCTTCCATGGCTAGCTTCAAAGTCCTCGGCTGTTGCACCATCACCCTGTGCACTAACCCAGTTCCTATACATGCCATGTGTGACTGCTTCTTGACGTGCTCTGAAATGCTCGATCATAGCGGCATTGAATCTCGTCCAGTCGTGCATGTAAGCTGTCATTGCATCACCAAATTGGCGCCAGCTGTCCTGATTCAGCTCGTTATCGGCCGGACAGTGAGGTATTTTGGGTGGCTGAGGTAGTTTGAGATCTCGAAATCTTGACGAATTGGTTCGCTCTAGCGCGCTAAGTGTGTCTGCGGGACGTGATTGATAAGGCAGGCTGTTGGTAATATCTTCGAGGTCTTCCAGTCCGGTGTTCGATGGTGCAAAAGGCCCAGCTTGCTTAAGGTCATTGAGGTTAAAACCGTTGGCACGAGGGCCAGATTGACGACCGGGTATCTGCTGACGTGGGGCAGCGTTAGAGCTTGTAGATATTGGAGAGTTGTGCTCTTCGACTGTAACGCGCACAGACGACCCAGTCGAATCACTGCCAGGCACAGTAGGCGAATCAAGGTCCATTTCATCGGGCGTAGGTCGATCACTGTGAGAGCGAGCTGCTTCAACGTCTGGTCCCGCAGGCATAGATCCTGATGGTCCCGCAGGCATCGATTGCGAACCACGACGCCAAGCGTTCACCTTGTCAGGGAAGTCGGGAGCCAGCTTGCCGGACTGGAAGGCTGCTGCCTTTGTATTCGTGTCCCCTGGCTCGACATGTCTGACGCCTGCCGCAATGCCGACATCGGCATCAATATTAGCGGCATCACGACGACCGTCTTTCGTGGAGATGAAAGGCCGACTCTGACCTGGCCGAGTCGTCCTTAAGTTCTTGCTTGGTGACTTCCGGTCTCGAGCGGCGGGCTCTTGAGGATTAAATATATGGGGATTGCCGTCAAATTCTTCTTGCCACTTTTGGGCGAAGAACGGTTCATGTCCTGGGGCACTATACTCATGTTGATTTGAGCTAGAAGAACTATTAGCGTGCAATCTACCTCGAAGGGGCCAGCGCGGAGGGTTAGTCTTGTAAGATGGGTGCGGCTGACAGGCATGACAATATCTTCTCACTTCTTCGGGCAGACACTTGAAGGGACTGTCCAATGGGGCCATGCTCGCCGGGGCACGGTTTGAGAATGAGACATGAAAGGGATTGCATACTGGTTTCTTGATACTCCGTCCTGACTTTTGGTGTGGAACAAAGGCTCACTCGCGCTTGCGTCATGCTCACCGATCGAGGAGGTCGTGTTCGTAAATGGGTTTCGTACTGGTGTGGCTTTAGTCTCAGGCGCTGGGTACTCGTAAGTATTATTATCACTGCCGGCACGAGTATAGTTCGTGTTTGGGAAATAGCCGGTCAAGCCAGGTGCGTCACCGCTACTAGAATGAGTATGCGGCTTACGAAGAGTTGCTTTCTTCCGATCTTGTGGTGCGGACGGTGGTGGTGTGGTGTCTGCTCCTCCGCTTGAGGTCTCGGATGAAGCATATGTGAACGTTGCCGCTCTGTTTCTTCTTTGCGGGCTATGACTGCTATGCCTTGCTCGTGTTGTTCGCTCCTCTTCTGGAGGTCGGGCGCCGAACGCACCTGTGTCTTCCCATTTGCGGTCTATGGGTGAATTCCTGACACTAGTTGACCGGCCAATGTTAGCAGTATTGACTTGCGTTCTCTCGCCGCCCGCTGTTGCGTATCTACTTGAAGTTCTGCTCAGTTCTGGTCTGGCTTGCGCAGAATCATCATGATGAAAGGAACGCGTCTGTCGCAGAGGGCTGTGGGATTCGCGTGGTCTCTGGTGCGCTTGAGGGTCAGGATTGGGAAAGAGCCCAGCACTGGGCGGCCGGTCTCTTCCTGAGTGATGATATTGTGCGTACGCTGAACGAGACTGTGGCTCGTCACCGGCTCCCGCGTGGGTTCCAAAACCACGCCCCTGGTTGGTCGTCGTCCGATTCAGACCCGGAAATCCAGGCGAGGGCTCAGCTCCGGGAGAATAAGCATCTGCACCTGAACTCCTTGGAGCAGTAGGGTGACGTGGCCGCAACGGAGGAGTTTGAGGGACTTGCCCACCTCTCATAGCGTTCAGGCCTCTAAGACCTTCAGCCCGTGAAGCTTCTTCAAACCGAGCACGATCCCATGTGGGCGCGGCCCTTGCAAATTGAGCAAACTTATCAGCACCTGCAGAGGTTGCAGCCTGAGGTCGTGAGCGCGTACCACTCTGCGGAGCATATCGGCTGGTACTGGGGTCCCGTCTTGGTGGTTGAGAAGAAGGTTGAGGGTAGGCGCCATTGGCATAGCCTGAATCTGTTCTCCTGGGTGGTGGCGGCGGTTTCCTGAACGTCGGTGACTCTACGTCTCTAGGCCTGTTCAGCTTCGCTCTTTCGAGGTCGTATTTCGCCTTCTGCAGGGGATCTCCTAGTATCTCGTGTGCTGCTTGTATGGCCTGAAACTTGGGCACTACATCCACTTCTCTGCCAGGATTTCTGTCAGGGTGGTATTGCTTGGCTGCAAATAGTCAGCTTTCCGGGCTGCTCGCTGGGACTAGTATGTGTCCTTCGTACCTAGTTCGCGAAAACGCTTCTTGATTATCTCTGGGTCAGCCGTATTGGGCAAATCTAGGTCTGCATAGTAGTCTCGCTTGTAGTCCGCTTTGACCATCTTGCGCCTTGCTAGTTTGTACTCGGATACGACCTGTCAGTGAGGTCAAGATATAGTTATTCCAATGGCAGTGCTTCTCTTGTCTCCAATCATCATTCTCGTCGTCTGGCAGCGATCGTCGTCCAGCCCAATGTAGGGATACGCAGAAAGGACTTCGTCGAAAATGTTGGTTGGTTGAAGAAGGTCGTACTAAACCCCAGTTTCCTCGGGACCAAGCGTAGGCAATGTGTTACTGCTTGAAAGGATGCTGTGTATACGTAGGTCGTGCAAGCAGTCAAGCTGGTGCTAGGCAAGATAGGCAGTATCTCGAACCGTGGAGTAGATAGACATCCAGCATGCACTTTGCGAATGGACGGCTAATCACAAAAATAGGCGATGAAATCATGCACTTCGACAGCACTTTGGACTGACCTGCGGTCGCGGTGTGCTATTCGCTCGAGGTGGCGCAGTACAGAGAGCGAGGTCGTATTGCAACGCAATCAGTGTCAATGTTAAAGGCTTGCTTTTGGGCAAATTAGCGGTGGGTGAACAGGTTTGCGCAATCCGATAGGGATGGTTCGTGATTGCTGCTGAACTGACAATCACTTGTTGTGATGGGTGATGCTCGTTGTACTCTGCAGCGGTCTCTTGAGCAGTAGCTGGTGCACAGGCTATCAGATGCGTTGCTCATTTGTGAACACCTGAGTGTGCTGTCAACAACCAATGAACACGAGGGTGTACCATGTGGGTTCTGAGTCCTAAGGCTGCAAGATAGGCTGAAACGGGCCTGGAACTTAGCCAGGATTGGCATGCAGTGGTGGGGCTCCTAAGGCTCGCCAGACGAAAGTGTCCGCTATGGCTCTGCCCGGCCCTGATCCCATCGGGTCCTGGTCGAACTTGACGTCTTGAGGTCGAGCCCAGCTTCATCCCAGTAGCTACCTAGGTAACCAATCCATTGCTGTTCTTCTATCCTTTCTATTTCAAAGATCTATCTATTATCATGCAATCACTTCGTTCGCTTCCTTTTGAGCTGTTTGGCCGTTGGCCTGGACATCTGAATTGCCTCGAGAATATATACTGTGCAGGACATCCTTTATTTCTTGCAAGAACCTGTCGACCTCTTTTTCGGTGCCCACCGTGATACGCAAGCAACCTGCACAGCCCATCTCTTTACCACGATAACGTACAACCACGCCCCTCTTACCAGCCATGGTTTCATATACTTCAAGAGCTGTCGGGTTATGGGGCTTTCCTCCTTGGTCTTTTGGCTGGTCCAGGATCTCAACCAGCAGAAAGTTCGAGTCTGCGCCACCAAGGAAACGTCCTATACCGGGGATCTTTGGTAACTCCAGCTGCATTCTTTCTCTCTGCATGATGATCTTTTGTCTGTTGTCCCTCATAACCTTCAGGTTCTGCTCTTCTAATGCTGCGTTTGCAATGGCGCTTGTCGGAGAAGAAATGTTGTAAGGCGCTTTCATGTTGTTGAGCAGAGCCGCAATCTCTGGAGAACTGAATGCCACTCCCAGTCTAATGCCTGCCAGACCAAAAGCTTTACTTAGGGTCTGCATCACGACCAGATTCGGCCACTCCAGCACCCACTCCGCCAAACTCGAGCCATCGGGAGAGAAGTCAATGTATGCTTCGTCCACCACGACTATACCATTCCATGTGGGATGCTCCAACACCTCTTGGATAGCGTCCTTGCTTATCAGACTCGCTGTTGGGTTGCCTGGAGAACATATGTATACCATCTTGATCGATGGGTCCTGAGATAGCCGCTCACATATCTGCTTCGGTTGCAATGAGAAGCCATCTTCCACATTCAGAGGGACAGGGACTATCGCGAGGTCGTTCACGTCGGCGCTGACTGCGTACATGCCATATGTGGGTGGGCAGGTGAGGATCTTGTCCTTGCCCGGGGCACAGAAGCATCGCAGGAGAGCATCAATGGCTTCGTCCGAGCCTACGCCGCAGAATAAGTTGTCCGGTTTCAGAGTCTTGTCTGTGTGAACTTTGGTGTTCCTCAATCTGCAAAACTTCTCTTTCAGATCATGTTGGTGAGGGTCAGGGTATCGATTCAGCCCGAGGAAGTCAATGTCTGTGTTATCATTTGTATGACCGTTGACGGCAGTGCCGTTGCCCTTGAGTGCCAGGCCAGGTCCGTACGCGTTCTCGTTCGCATCGAGTAGGACATTCGTGCCATCGTCCTTGTAGTCGCTTCATATGGTCAGCTCAGGTTGCGAAAGTTAGTGAGTCACGTACTCGCGAGCACAGCGGTATGGGTGCAGTTTTAGAATGTTAGGCCGAGCGCATTTCGAAAGGTCAAAAGGCCGTGCCTTCTGTGACATCTCGCAAACCTGCGTGACACAAGCGGGAACACTATCACTTGTTCTACCTCAACAGATCTATTGGCAGGTCTGTCTATTCCTTCAAGCTTAATAAAAAGTTCACACTGCGGCCATCCCCCGCATGAGTTCAGAGGTGAGCCCTGTTACAAGGGCTATTGACGCGCTAGCACAGCCTTAGGCTTAACGTCATGATAAATGGTACACTTCAGAACACCACCAGCTTTTAGGTCGTCGCGCACGAGTTTTTAGGGGGCCAAACCATCTCAAACTTGATACACTTATAGTGATTCACTGTTAGAGTGTATATACGAAGTTTTAGATATATAAGCCGTGTGTATACTATAATATCGCGATTTAAAGTCTAGTAGTATCCTGAGGTGTACCAAGTATCATGACTTCAAGCCTAAGCCACTGTGGCGCGGAGCAGAAGTTCTCTCCTCTTGATCGCCGTTATCGATTGAGACACTTCCACACGCCTGCATTAATTCTAGTCAACTGGTATTGAGCAAAACTATCTGCGCGCAAGCCGTGGCTCAATGTGACCCGGTCGCCTTGTGCTGAAATAGTTGGTCATTGACCTCAGCCTCAGGACATTCATTTAATCTTGAACGAAGAATCACTAAAATGGCAGAGAGGTTATCTGCATATGGCGCCGGCGCCGCATCAGACACCGACTTTAGGCGGAAATGGGACAAGGAAGAGTACGCGGCGAAGGCGAAGGCAGAAGAGGAAAAGAGGAAAGAGGAGGGAAAGGCTAGGTACGAGGCCAAGCTAGAAGGAAAGAAATGGCACAAACATGTTGACATGTCTGAGCTCGATGCGACATCCGCCAGAGGCTCGAGGTTGGATGTAGCGAGTATGGTGGGCAAAACGACGATGGTACCAGCCTCTGCTGGCATTGGAAAACGAGGTCGCAGTGCTGGATTCTATTGCGAATCTTGTGATTTGACCTACAAGGACAATGTACAGTACATTGAACATCTCAATTCGAAGCAGCATCTCATCAACACTGGCCAATCTGGTGAAGTCAAGAGAGCTACCCTGCAAGATGTTAAAGATCGGATCGAGATGCTGAAGGCTAAGAAACGACATCGAGAGGACGAGGAACGAAAATTGGGCCAGCTTGACATTAATGCCCGAATAAAGCAAGCTGAAGACACCGAAGCTGTGGAGAGGGAGGAAAAGAGAAGGAAAAGGAACGAGAAGCGTCGCAAGGGTGGCATTAAGCAGGAAGAGGAGTGGGAAGGCCGTCTAGGCGTAATTACTTGAAGCAAGTGCGCCGTCTGCATGGTCACTCATCTTAAATTTCTCAGCTTACACGCCGACAACAGCACCCCCGCGGCCGTATGAGGCGACCATGACACGACTCCTGTCAGACGCCATAGTTTGGGAGCAGTTCCGCTGCCCATTCTCACTAGCAGTCGGCTTGGGATGTACTCAGCCGCTTCTTTCTGACCAACCCGCGCGCCACCATGTCTCCAGAGCGATTTATGGGTCGAGCATTATCTAAATTGACAGGTCTAACGCGAAGCCCAAACCAATAGCCATGAGCTTGGATAAGGAGCACGGGGTGATATTATTCGCGAGATGCCTTGGTGGTAAGAGCGTAGGATCTGAACTGAGGGGAGATTGTGTCGTGCCATCCAAGAAAGGCGACAAGGCCTGACTCGAAAGAAACAGGTGCGGAAACTCAATCGTGCAGACCCTCGGCTGGCGAAATTGTGCCTGCGAAACCTTGTAGGTGTCGGTCGTTCGGTGAAGCAGAATGATGACGTCAAGGACCCGTCTAGTTACTACTTCCCCAAAGACACGAGTAAACGACTTTCATACTTTACACTGGCGAAGCACAAAATTAAGAACATTCTCATCGAAAGTGCAATAAGTAGTCCCAAGACTGTACCCCTGACTCGACCCTAGCTTCTAGATCTGAAGAACGAAGTGAAAAATAAACAATATGGAAGGACTGCTGATTCGGTGCTCTCGAGGGGCCTCCCCGCATATTCACTCAATCCTTCCCCAAGTCCGCTCTGCAGTGGGTGGTGCATGTGGTCGACGTCACTGCAGTACAACGATAATTCACCCTCACACCACCACTCTTGGACCCGCAGTCTATTCACAACACATACCCCTCCGCGAAAGATCTGTTCAACTGCGAAGACTTCAATCACTTACTTGCCAAAGAACATATTCAAGCAAAATGTCATACTCAAACGCAGACACAGGCGACAAGGCTGCTGACCCGTATGGCCTGCCACTGATCTCTCTATATCAAGGCTAACTCTACGAATAGATACAAGGAGAAGAACCAAGATGAGCCCGGTCTTGAGCAGAAGGTCGAAGACCTGGTCAACTTCATTAAGAAGAGCAAATTTGGCATGATGACCACATACTCTGCTCACCAGGGTACGCTCGCTTCCAGATGCATGGCAATCGCTGCGACGGTAAGCAGGACCCCTCCCCGAAACTTGACCGAATTAACATTGCCCAGGAGCACGGCGGAATCGACCTCATCTTCCATACCAATACAGAATCGGGCAAGACCGATGATCTCAAGCAGCACCCTGAAATCAATTTCGCCTGCTCCACCAACTCCGGCGATTGGGCTTCAGTCTCTGGCACTGCCGAGATTGACGCAGATCGAGAGACAGTCAAGAAGTATTATTCTCAAGAGCTGAAGACGTGGTTGGGGGATCTAGGGGACGGAACACATGACGGAAGTGCGAACGATCCACGAATCGCTGTCATCAGAATTAAAGCGAAGACTGCCACATATGCCATCTCTATAAGCAACCCGGTCAGCAGAGGCATCGAAGTAAGCCACCCAAACCAACCTTACAAGATCGCAAACTAACCCTGTCTTTTAGATGGTTCAAGGTGCAATTACTGGTAACGCCGCCCAGGTCAACAAGCTCAGAGAAATCTCTGAGTCCGAAATCTCCCAATGGCGAAGCTCTCACTAGGCTTTTCGGAAGAGTAGGAAACCTTTTCTTTCAACCACGTTCACCATTCTTCGCCTTGAAGCGGCAGACGTTTGTACATAGAAGAGCCTACGGTGCCTACACTGCCATCCCTCAAAATCTTCTTCAATGACCGATCCTTTTAGAGTGACGGCTTGGCATATCTATAATAACAACTCGATGTGCAATACCATCATCCGAAAGTTGAAGCAGAGACCAGACCAAAAATGAGTATTGCTGTCAAGAGGTCTACACCCTCGAATGCATTTAGCCTTCTTCTGACCTCCGACTCCCGGCACAACACGGCATTGTCCTGTCTTTGACGTCGATGCCATTGTGCAGCCCATCGTCCTTCCTCAACCAGTCAACCCCATGCATGACCATGGGACCAAGAAATAGTCCATGCTGATGCCAGACCTCCAAGGAGGTCTCGAGTTTCTGATCCACCAGTCTATACCAACAACCAGGGCAGGATTAACTAATGACGAACCCTCACAAACATGACCCAAGTCTGTTTCGGGCCCAGGCAGCTGTCATGTCTACAAACCTCAGACGCTGGACAAGTCATCGACTGGGAGCCCTAGGTACAGCCGCCACAACCAATTAAGCTCGTCACTACACCGGATGTCGTAGACGCCCGCAGACGATGCTGTCGCCAAGCAGGCCAAGTAAAACGTCTACCAATGGTACATTTCATGTGTGCCTTCCCATTGAGCGTCCAAGGAAGTCTACTCGGGAAGAGAAGATCCTCATGACGCATCGAAGACCTATGGACCATTCGACCAGATATGAACGTGAAAACCTTCCTCAAACAGACACTGCCCGCCCTGTTACGCCTGGTGGAGGGGGTCATTCCAAACCCGGCCGTTAACTATCGAGCCGATGATAGAAAGGCTAACCGGGAAGAACTTAGGCGCAAGTAAACCCCTAAATACAGCGCTTAAGGATAGAAGACGTACCCCTAACTATAGGGACTACTACCCGATACTAAGCCTAGACTTGTTTATGGCCGGCTTTTTTCCTTATTATTAGGCCGCTATGTCATGCCCGGAGTTAACGGCCGGGTTTGGAATGACCCCCTCCACCAGCCTGCAACACCAGCCCGCAACCTCCAACTAAGTATGTCTCAGACCTTCCACAGGTGTACGTCCTGCACCGTTCCTCTAAAATCGTCGACGTCTGCCACACGTGACCAGCACAGCAAAGAATTATAGCTACACAGTCACAAGACTCGTCCACGATCCTCTGCTTCCGTTCCATACTGCCCTCGCTCGACAGGATCCTCTCTGCACCTGTCATTGCCCCGCCATCCTCGAGACGCCCTCCTAACCTACGCGTAACATCTAGATCGCACCTCCCCTCCCTCTTGACCGTGCTTTGCTCATCCATTGCCCTGTGCTGTGGGATTGTTCCTGGCTGGACAGTCCGTTGTTACGTACGTACACCTGCTGCCTCCCGTGCCTTCCTTACCTTACCTTACGTCGACGGCACCCCCCGTAATCTCCATCGTACTTTTCCTAATGTCACGGATTCGTGGTTTGCGCCTCGTATTCCTCAGGAGTCTGACACGACAGCGTCCGTGGATCTTAACTTCCTTCTTGCTATCTGTCCATTGTGCCTCCCTTACCATTCACCCCAGCGTCTACTGGTCCATCGTATCGTGCTTTCTCGAACCCCCCAACCGTACCTCCCACTCAGCATATCGGTCTCACTACCATACCACTGTCCCTCGCCAGCCCAGTCACCGTCCTCGTAGTCCGGACCACAACGACCGGCATGGAGGACACCGGATTTGCATCGCATAACACCGTGATGTGGTGTGGTGTGCTGGGCTATGAGGCGTCTTGCGTACCCTTGCGCACCGTACAGGGCAGGAGAGTCCACGACTAGCGTTGATTGACAGACACGATTCATCACTCGTTCCTGTGTTCGCTTGGAGCTGTCGTTGTTGTTATCTGCGCTGGGTTCGGTGGGTTTGTGGGAGTGAGGGTCCTGCATGCAGATAGCGTCGTACATAGGGGGTAAGTATTCTTGTTAACACGGCAGGGCAGGGCTTAGGCGTAACGTCATGATAATTGGTACACTTCAGGATACCACTGGACTTCAATCTCTATATCATACTACATGCACGGCTGATAGATCTTAAACTCGGTAGATATACTCTAACAACCAGCCGCTATCAGTATATTGAATTTGAGGTAGTATCGTCTCCTAAACTTCTTGCACTACGACTTGAGAGCAGGGGAATAATCTGAAGTGTACCTTTTATCTTGACGTTAAGCCTAAGGCAGGGCAGGATTGGTAGGACGGAGCCAAATGGACAGACAAGGTGGGGACTTCGGAATTTGTGGCACTTCAAGTTCTGGGGGACTAGATCAATTATTTGGAAAATGTATACAGTGTCCTCAGTGTACATCGTTCTACCATCCATCACCTAACCCCGGACAACGGAACGCAGGCAAGGAGAATCGTAAATCGTTCGAAGAGAGTAGGTTAGGTGAGAGGTGCGGCTAGACTCGACACCGAATTAATACTGTGCCTGGAACCCAATGTGTCTCGGCGTCTCTCCATGAAAGGTGATTGAGACATGACTGCGTGCGCCTTGGCTTCCCCTTCGACTTCGCTGTATACCATCGAGTTCGGGTGGTGTCCGTGGCGGTCGAGCCGGTGCATCGCCCGTATGCGATCTGGCACCGGCAGTACTGCTGTCATTCGTCGATCTATTCTGAGCGCTGTTTGACTCCTCGCTGCCTAGTTCGTTGACGTGGACGTGATAGTCTTTTGCGTCGAGCTCGACGACGTTGTTCTGTGGCGGCCTGCTTGGCCAGAGTGCGCCACGTATCGAAGCAATGCTTCTTGCGACGGAATCTGGTCGTGCTGGCAGAGGAGCATTTGTCCTCGCTGGATGGATCGAGGTCCGTTGGGTCAATCGTCGGCTGTCGCCCATTGCTTCGTGGTAGTCAGGCGGCATCTGCCGGTATGACGAGCTGGAGATGGCGCCACCGCGGGTCGGTTCTGTTTGTGCTCTTCGCTTGCGCATGCGTGCACGGAGCGCGAACACAAGGCCTAGTGTGACCAGAACGGCGAGGATGCCGATCACGATGCCAACTACGGCAGCTGTCGTTATGCCTTTACTTGGTGCTCTAACAGGCAGGCCTAGTGCGTCGTTGACGTCGGTCGTGCTTGGTGCGGCTGTCGAATCAGTAGGATCGAGGGGCCTGTCGATGACTTGGAACACACCATTGGAAGTGATGTAATTGCTTCCTGTAAGAAGCGCGTTGTTGAGGAAAATGGCAGATTCGTTGGTACCTCCGTCATAAGTCCGCGCGGTGACGGTAAGGTTAGCCATGGTCGGGAACTGCGAACCATTCTTCATGCTCGTCGCATAGACGACTTCCTGCAGAACATGGTAAACGAATATCTGATCGAGCTGGTCCTGGGAGAGGCCATCCCAGCCCGTGAAGTGGGCACCATAGTTCTCGTTGTTCGGTACCAGGATCGTCAGGTCTGGAGTTTCGACTGCTAACTTGTACGCAATGCTAGTAGGTGTAAGCCAGTTGCCCTTGTTGAGTAGGGCTACCAGGTGTGTGAGGTTCGCTTTTGTGATTGTGCTTGGGAAGGACAACGGGATCTGGAGCACCGAATCGACGATGTGGACAAGTCCACCAACATAGAGAACGTCTCCATGTGATATCTTGGACTCTGCTTGGACAGCGGAGAGAAAGATAGGTTGTCCGTCCTGCTCGAGAAGTTCAACCCTCTGGCCTCCAGTGACGTTGGTATATGATGTATTCGTTAGGAGTGTAGGCACTAGCTGCGACGTGTTCGAGAAGGTCGCAGTTGGATGGGTGTCTTTCAAAATGTGATATTCGACCAAGGCGCGCGTGTTCGAGTTGTCAGCAAAGACATCCGGCATGGACGATTTGGCTTGCGCAATGGCAGAGTCTGTCGGTACTAGCAATGTCTCGACTAGGGTCAGCCTCGCGGTCTACAGACGTTGGCTCATACAGACTCACATGTACGCCAGTGTTGAGGTAGTCGACAAGATCGGTATATTGTGAGAGAATGTCTGTGAACTGTGAAATTCCATCTTGTTCTCCGAGTACGGTCAATACATCTTGGGCATGAGCGAGACGGGCGAAAGTCAGCGCAAAGACGCCGAGGACGGGCTTCATCTTGTGCTTGTCATAATCTGCCGAGGGCACAACGTTGGGGAAGAGCCACCATGAAGAAGGTACTTCTGCGAGACGGAGACATCACGCTGCGATACTTCCATCTTACCTTTCGTTATAATTCTGTTGGGATGGTTCCGACTGGGCGAACGACAAGGGCAGAACATGGCTGCTGGGAATAGAGAGTACGGAGTGAAGTAGTTTCAGATGTTTTCCGCTACGGTGGTTGATCAATCATGTCTAACGTTCCTGCGTGGTAGATACAGGGTTTATCATAGGGTGCAAACTCGGCTGTGGTCGATAGTGAGATGAAGCGCCGTTAGATATCCCTTGGTCAGACATCTTAGAGGGGTTTGGTGCAGGAGAACTTGAAGTTGAGGGAAGATACGCTAAATTGCGACCCGAAGGTGGAACTGAACCCAACATTGCACCAGGCATTTGCACAATGGCGCGTTTCAAGAAGCCGCCGTTAGCGCCACGACCGCCTTGGTAGCCCTTCATCTTGCGCGAAGGCTGTGAGCCAGCTGCTCGGAGATGTCCGCCACTCCTGGATGAATGTCTAGCCGCTTCGAAGTATTCTGGCATGTAAGGAGGCATCAATGCATTACTATTGACTGGCAGATGACCGCTATACAAGGACGAAGGCCCCGAGGGAGTGACAGCGTAATTGCGGATAACCTAGATCGCGATATGGCACAACAGTTGAGGTAGCGCAGATGTCAGTGACTAGTAACATGAGTGCTTTCGTGACAAAGCGAAGCCTCACCTGGGTCGAATAAGAAAGCATTGCTGCGGCCACCTTTCGCGGAATACACGTAGCTGGCAAAATTTTTGATGGAACAAATGTCTAAAGGTCATATTACTGTATTTAGCTCACCTAAGTGAACCTAAGCATCTTTGAAGCGCCCTTAACGCCCTCCGGATTGCGCTCCAAGGATATCATACGCAGAAGCGCCATTGTGCAATACCCTAGTCGGTGGATTTCTCTTGACGGACATCTGCAAGCATGCGTGACTGAGGAGCTCAGGGGTTTTCGCTATTGATGATTTGCACACAGAAAAGCAATGCCGCACCATTCTGAACGGCGGATGACAGCTTCCGTGACGCTGCTATCTATGATTGCTCTGAGTGAGTCAGAGTTGGCCATGGGTTCAGCTCGAGCTGAAGATGCCGTAAGTGACCCATTGGGCACGTTGCCGAGGTTTGCAGTGGTAGAAGAGCTTCATGGAACGCAGCTCGAAGAGAGCGTCTTTCTAGGACGTATCGGTTGGAGTATTGTATTATGCTAGTGGTAGACGGTAGAGCCAAGCGACCATTGAGAAAATCTCCGACCACATCCATATGGAGCAAGAGTACCAGCCATGATGTTTTCTTGTCCACTTATCCACAATGGGCCTCGCATCTTCCACGAGAACGGCTCAGACGGGGTTGATTGATATGCTCGGCTCGTCGACACCAAGGATGGACATCCACACCTCCATCCCACTAACCGAGAAGGCATAGCTCAGCCTGTGTGCGACGTTTGTGCTCTAGCAAAGGATATGTTAGAAGGAAGGCAGACGTGGTGAACTATGTTGCGAACCTAAGATCTGGCTAACACCTCCCTGTAATGCAGTCTTGTCATCATGATGATAGGAGCGGAGCGACTGTTCAGCTCTCTTTTGTCGTCGACAAACCGATGCCCTCTTTGGAGGGCGCTTCGGTACCTGTCGCTGCTGCAGCGAAAGCATTGAGGCTTCGACGGAAGCTGTTAGCTGTCGTGCTAGGGGAGAAACCAAAGTTTGGACTAAGCCATCCGTGTTTGGGCATTGCTGCTTGCTTCTTGGAGAGCGCTTCGGCCTTGATCTGCTTGCGCTTAGCCACGAAGGCACCTACTCGGTGGACAATTTTGAACATCTCGTCCTGTAAGGTTTTATTTTCCAGTATAGTCAAATGCAAAAGCGGTCACCTGATTGAAATGGGATAACACCTAGGTATTGTAGGTTATGGGAGCTGTCCTACCCACCGACTCAGGAAGCCCCTGTCACTAATTGGAAACACCTTCATCGTTGTGACCTCTGCGTGCGTAGAGCCGTAGCCTGTACTACTATAGTGCAACAGGTGTCATCCTTCTGGACCCGGGGGTTGACCGCATTTTGAAACTTCGAATCGATAAATGGTCACTATGTGTTTGCTCAAAACCCTCATGTAGTCAGTTTTTCATGCGCCTGGATCTGTCTGCTTCCATGTGACTGGGTACTGAGGAAGAAGTCCACCATGATATGTTGCAGCAGTCACGTAAAAGCAATTGATGCGTTGTGCTGCGAATGGGAATTTCCGGCAGACGATAGCCTCAGTTCAGCGTCGTGACAGTCGAAGGTTTTGCAATTGAAACACGGACACTCATTTCACCTTGCTAGGAGTAGTTGGCAGCGAATTCGTGTCACACCGCCTGTGGATAGTCCCTTTCAATCGAAGCCTTCGAATTCGTCATCTTTACCAGCTGCGTGGAGTTGTTGCTGTCGTATCTGCTCGATCATCTGCTGAGTCTCTGTTTGGCGAGCTCTCTCAGCATCCGTCATCTTAGTGGTTCTCTCAAAGTCTCTCTTGGCCTCTCGCTTTGTTCGCTTCACCTCGCGATTAGCTTTCTGCTCAAGTTTTTCACTCCAGGCAGTTGTGGTATCTCGCTTCTTGTCAGTGCGTGTGGTTTCCTTGCGCTCCTCCCTGTCGTTTGACGTCAAAGCTTCCTTTCGCTGTTTCTCTCGCTGCTTGTCCTTGTATGCGAACGAGTCCCAGTCGACCTTTGGAACCTCGATTTGCTTGCGGTCATATCTCTTTGCCTCGGGCATCTTCGGAAACCTCAAAAGCGCCCATCCTTGCACGAGATCGTTCCAATCCAGGTCGGATACTCGAAATATAGAGGAAGCCTGATGCTTGCTGTAACTTCTTACCCAACTCACGAAAGCTTTCTGTGCCTTGTCGTAAAGAGCGCGATCTTCTAGCACAGCTTCCCTGAATTGTGAAGTGAGGGCAGCTGCATTTTTGCTGTCAATGTCAATCTGGAGACTTTCCAGCTTCTCGATCGGTGTTTTTCGTACTTCGAGAAACGATATGTACTCCTCTTCGCAGCCCGGCTGTAGGAATACCACGCTTAGGCCCTTGCGGCCCGCCCTTCCAGCTCTGCCGCAACGATGTATAAAGACTTTGGGATCAGATGGAGGGTCAACCTGGACTACCAAATCAACTGAAGGAACATCCAGTCCGCGCGCCGCAACATCAGTGGTCAGCAATACAGCGGGAGAAGCTGAGTTGACGAATTTGGTGAAGTTTTTCTGCCGCACGTTTGAAGGATGTTTGCCATGCAGCGGAACCAACAGCATGTCAGTAGGAAGTATTGAAGGTAGCAGATGCTGGAAGTAGTCGACCGCAGCACATGTGGAAAGGTAGACGATGGTCCGAAGGGGTCGCGGCTCTACTTTTTGTAGTAGGTTCTTGAGTGCGAGCAGCTTCTGCGATGCGGGTGTAAGCAGATAGGTCATCTTCAAACTCGCAGGAGTTTTTTTGTCCTGTACTCCATTTGTGCCTTTGACCTTCACAGCAATGCGTACAGGATTTCTGAGGCCAACTCGAATGATCTGATCCACGGCCTCGCTAACGCTGGCACTGAAGAGGCCGGTTCGTCGTTGCTTCGGCAGTAGGGCGAGGATTTTGGTGAGGTCGTCTTTGAAACCGAGATCTAGCAATCTATCAGCTTCATCGAGCACAAGAAGATCGAAGGAGGATTGCGGAGCATGAACGTATGGCGAAGACAGGATCTCGAGGAGGCGGCCAGGTGTGCCGATGAGGACATTGGGAGAGGTTTTAAGGAACCTGCTTAGATCTTGCGCGGCCGCATTCGATCCTCCTAGTAGCAACTGGGGGAGAAGCTTTGGAGTATTCGCGGGAAAGACCTCTCCAGGCTCTTCCTCGTCGGCCTCTTCCTCATCTTCTGCATCGGCCAAAGATCTTTTCAGCGCACGAAGAGCAGAAGCAGAAGGGGGGTGGAAGGCCAACAATGAAAGAAGAACGTTGTGTATCTGAGTTGCGAGTTCTCGAGTAGGAGAAATGACTATTGCTCCCACATGATGCTTCTTGGAGGCTTCTTCTTGACGTAGGATTCGCTCGACTAGTGGGATAAGGAAGGCCAGAGTCTTCCCACTTCCCGTCACAGCCTCGACCACCACGTCTTTGTGTGCCATGAAGAGAGGGATGGTCGAGGCTTGTACCGGGGTCATCTTTGAGAAGTTCATCGCGGCTGTCGCATCAAGAATCCATTGCGACAACGGAGGCGTAAGTGCATCCCAAGCTCTGGAAGACGCCTTTGGCAGGGCTGGGCCCCTGTCTGGCGCCATGTTGACCTTGTAGAGCTTGTTCGGGAACAATCAACGTTGACTGAATACTCTGAGACTTCCAACGTTCTGCATAAATTTTTGGCCAGCGGCTCGGACTTTAGCGATGGATTAGCCATGACCCACTAGGCTTTCGGCTGCTCCAGGCATGAACCGGGAGCTCGGCAATAGGCAATGATTGGCGCAGCCTGCTGACCGAGCAGCCCACATATGGCACCTCTCGCGTCGCCGTTGCCAGCGTGTCGGAAAATAATCGACCTCTTGACGCTGCTGTATGACGAACAACTCCTGAATGCAAGAAATATCCAGTATTCCTCTCTCAACAACAGTCACAACATCTTCATAAAAGGACCTGCACTTCCTCACGTCTATTGTATCAGTAACGCGCCGGCACATGGACACACAACTGTGAAAGTACAATCCGCACCAGCGATGCTTCCGTCGAGCATGTGCTAGGAACGCACATGACCAGATTTCTGTCTTCACTCACACCGCTTGCACACCTGACAGTAACACGGCGATGTCGAATGCTCAATCCATTCCCGCGACACCACGTGTGATTAGTCCCTCTCCTACACCATCCGAGACCTCCGAGCAGACCGAGGGCTACTTCACCCGCTCAGCAGCACGCCGCTCACGCACCAAGTCTCCCCAGCCCGACACCATCAGGGAAGAGAAGAACAAAGACGACAGCGAAGGCTCAGATTCATCACTCGACAAGCGCGCTCGTACACGCTCTCGCAGTCCCATCCTCGCCCAAGCCGACGGCGTGTTCGCAAATGGCACCACCAAACCACACCGGCGCATGTCCGGTCTCACCTCCCGTACCTCCACAGGCGTCATCAAGAAGTCCGAACCTCTACCCACCAAGCACACAGTAGGCCTGACGAACGGCAACGCCGTCCCACCCCAAGTCAACGGCCACCTGAGTCCCTACAGCCAAATCAAGAAATCATGGCGCGAGTTCTCCCGCTCACCCTCACCCCTCGGCCTGATCCCACTGCACAGGCACTACCGCTACCTCATTCACAAACACGAGATCCCACGGAAAGCCCTCCACGTCAGCATCGGCTTCCTCACACTCCAACTCTACAGAGCCGGCCTTCAAACAGGCGCAATAACACCCTGGCTGATAGGCCTATTCATCCCCATCGCCTCAGTCGACCTCCTACGACATCGATATCCAACCATCAACCGCTTCTACGTCAAATGCCTAGGCGCTTTGATGCGCGAAACAGAAGTAGACGGATACAACGGTGTGATCTGGTATCTACTGGGCGCCTACATCGCCCTAAGATTCTACCCGAACGACGTCGGCGTGATGAGCATACTACTTTTGAGCTGGTGTGACACTGCCGCCTCGACGTTCGGCCGCCTATACGGACGCTACACGATCCGCCTGCGCCGGGGAAAGTCGCTCGCTGGCTCCCTAGCCGCAATGTGCACCGGCATCCTGGCAGCCTGGTTCTTCTGGGGTTGGCTTGCGCCGCGCACCGGACCATTCCCAGACGACCCAGTAGGCGGCTTCATGTTCAAGGGCGTCCTGTCGCTGCCAGAGAAGGCACGCGAGCTGCTAGGCTGGAGTAAAGAGGCAAGCACGATTACAGGAACCACAGCCATGGCTGTGATGAGCATCACCACGGGCCTGATCGCCAGTTTCAGCGAGTTCGTGGATATATTCAGTTGGGACGATAACCTGACGATACCGCTGATTAGCAGTGCGGGCCTGTGGTTGTTCTTGAAGGCGTTCGGCTCGTGAGCGTGAGCGTGAGCGTGCGAGTGAGCCTAGTGAGAGGCAGGGGACGGTAGGAGCAAGGAAGAGCAAGCGTTGAAGAACTTGACCTGTATCATGTTATGTACCAAATTGCTAGATGCACAATGAGGTCGTTTCATGGCGTTCACGACTCCTTTCAGAAATCACAATGTGGTATGACTTGCAATTACTGTCCGCTGTCAGATCAGTACTCCTGCTATTTCCATGGCTCAGCTCTAGCAACCAAAGGATACATGTACTCTGTTGCACACCAAAAACAGGGAAGAACATCCTCGCCTTTCCGCAAGAGCACAGCTCCAAATCTTTCACCATCAATGCTAACGCGCTAACATATTCTATCCAATTCGCGAAATCACGCTGACGTGCCTTCCGCACAAACACGTTCCGTTCAACATACCTCCCTCATCCACTCACACAACGTCCCACCCACCTACCTATAAACCCGGCACACCCCCTCCCCCTGCAACCCGGCCCCCGCCCCCGGCGCCCTCGTCTCCCTCTGCCCCGTCCCCACCGGCATAACGCCCCTCTTGGCCCCCAACCGCTCATCCTCCTCCTGCATCTTATCCAGCCCCTTCTTCTGCATCTCCTCGTTCCGCAACGTCGCGCCCGTCGCAGCCTGCAGCGATCCCATCGTCCCTTTTGCGGCGCCGGACATGTTCCCTTTTAGTTTCTGGGTTGTGGAGGCGGAGGGCTGGGTGGTTGGGTCGGACGATTGCACGATGCTGCCGTCGGACGTTATGCGCGAGGTGCCGCCTGAGGGGGTGGGTTCGCTGGGGGCGGATTGTTCGATGTCGGTGTTGAGGATGTTGGTGGAGTGTTTTGAGGAGGACATTGTGGTTGTGGTTGTGGGTGCTGGGGGCCGCTGGGAGTTGGGGGTGTAGATGTAGGTGTGACCAAGGTTGTGCGGTATTCGAGGATGAGAGTTATGGTGTTAGCTGAGTTGAGGCCTGGTCTGATCTTCGCAATGTAGGGGTGTATTGGACGAAGCTTCTGCAAGCCAAGTTGAACAAGCAATGACTTATGTGCAAGCCCGGACCTCGCTTGTCAACCGCGTGTCTTAGCAAAAAGTATGTAGACGGAAGTCGCGATGATGTCAAGCACGAATGACGTCAGGCACGAGCTTGACCGATCTTATTTGCTCTGTTTGCTCACTTGACGACTCGCACATCAATGCACGAATCATAGAGCGCGGACTCGAGGAGTACGAGCATCTCAAAGCCATCGAAGAAGCGTGTTAAGATCAGAAGATCGTCGGCAAACAAATCGACGAGGAACTTGTTCAGACATGTTAAGATAGAGCCAAACAAGCACAAACATGCCTACGCTAGCAGGTCGCGCGCGTCCCATCGAGAAATTCGCGGAGGCTGTTGCGAAATGTGGTCCTGAGGTAAGTAGAGGTCAGTGGGGTGGTCAGGGCAGTAGCTAAGAGCACGGCAGGCGGCGAACTATGGCAAATGCATAGTGGCAGACTACCAGTCAGCACACCAAGACATGTGCAAGAAGGAGTTCATGGCTTTGAAAGATTGCTATCTGGTTCGTGCTTGTCGGTCCACTCTTTACTGCATGGGGCGCTAACATTTCGACCTAGAAAGCCGCGAAGAAGAAATAGACCGTGGTGTCCTCGTCAACATAGCCGTCAATACCAGAGCATCAGACGCATATCAATCTGTCTCTGCGTATGCCCTGCCATCTTTTCCGCCATCTCATGCTTTGGGTATCGTGCTTTTATCATGCAATCGTGTCTATCGTCCTCGTAACAGCTCACTCACAGTCTCACAAGTCTAAGCAAGAAAGTCGCATCTTGCACTTCCTGATCTTCTTCCACGATGACGTCTTCCTTCACACCATTCTGCACAGGCTCAACCTCAGTCACGACATGCTTGTCGACTGGCCGTCTCAATGTCTTCTCAATGAAGGCACTCTGCTGCTCAAAGCACGATTCCAGCCCAACATTTTGTGGATCGGCCTTGACCCGGTACTCCATTTTCACATCATCCGTGGTCTTCAGTCCTGCCTTTTTCCGCAGCTGCTGCACTCTGGCGATGATTTCTCTGGCTAGACCTTCCTGGGCTAGCTCGGGGTACACTGCAACATCCAGGATGGTGAGCACCTCGTTGTCACTGTTCGTTTCTTGTGTCTCTGCACCTTTATCCTCCGGCAGTCCTCTTTTCACAATCAGATCTCCTTCCTCAAGGGGCACGCCGGCGACTTCGATCTTGCCTGTGCTGAGGTAGCCTTTGCAATCAGAAGAGCCGAGCCCCTTGAGAGCGGTCTGGACCTTTTTCGCATCGCCTCTCAGCTTTTTGCCGACTTTCTGGAAGTTCAGTGCTACGCTGTATTGCACATTATATTTGCTTTCATCGCTGCTCAATTCCAAATCTCGGATGTTGAGCTCTTCTGTAATGTAGCCTTCCAGAGACTTGATGTCGTCCAGATACTGCTGGTCGTTGTGTATAACCACCAGTGCCTTGAGTGGTGTACGTAAAGAAACTGTCCTGCGTTCTCTACTCTGTCTCACGAGCTCAATGACGCCTCGCATTCGTGCAATCCTTCGTTCCACCACCGGATCTTTCAATTCTGATCGGACTTCTGGAAAGGGTAGGAAGTGCACGCTCCTCATGTCTTGACCATGCAATGACTTTGGGATGAAAGGCAATAGCTTTTGGTAGATCATGTCCGTGATGAATGGCGTGAAGGGTGCTAATGCTCGGACAAGCGTGAACAGAACTTCGAACAGAGTGTTAAGAGCATGGATGGTGTCGTCCTTGCCTAGTTCGCCCTTGAAGCGCTTTCGGTTGAATTTGATGTACCAATTCGTAGTATCCTCGAGCAGTTCCAGCAGTCCTGGTACGACAGTATACAGTCTGTATGCTGCCATCTCTGTGTTGACGTACTCAAGAAGTGTTTGCGTCGATGCTAGTATCCATCTATCCATCACGTTTGTGTTTGTAGTCTCCGCTTTCGGATCGAAACTGAAGTCAACCTTTTCGAATTTCTGAAGTAGGTTGACCTGATCTTTGAAGAAGTTGTAGCTGTTGTATAATGGCAGGAGCACCTTCGACACAATCTCCTTGACACCGGCTTCCTTGAAACGAAGCTCTTCACCCTTGACGACAGGAGAGTTGATCATGTACAAGCGCAGAGCGTCAGCACCATACTTGTCAATAACCTCGACTGGGTCAGGGTAGTTCTTCAGACGTTTCGACATCTTCTTGCCGTCCGCTGCTTGTACGATACCGTTGACGATGACGTTCTTCATCGGCAGGATGCCTTTCAGATGCACACCCAGGACGACCAAGGTGTAGAACCATCCTCTTGTCTGATCAAGGCCTTCAGCAATGAAGTCACCTGGGAATGTCGTCTCGAAATACTCCTTGTTTTCGAACGGGTAATGACTAGATGCATATGGCATGCTACCAGACTCGAACCAGCAATCGAAGACTTCTTCTATACGCCTGAGAGGCTTGCCATCTTTACCGGGTATTGTGAGGTTGTCGATCTTGTCTCTGTGCAGATCATTGATTTCACCTTCATGGCCGCTTAATTTCTTGAGCTCTTCGATACTGCCAATGGCCACTATCTCGCTGAAGTCTTCGCTACACCACAACGGCATCGGCGTACCCCAATATCTGCTTCGCGACACGTTCCAATCTCTTGCGTTCTTGATCCAGTCCGCAAATCGTTTGGTCTTGACGAAATCGGGTACCCAGTGTGATTTCTCTATACCGTCGAGCATGAGGGGGATGATACTTTCATTCTTCTCGTTGCCAGTGATGTTGATGTACCAAGCAGGGATGCCTCTGTAGATCAAGGGTGTATCCGACCGCCAACAGAACGGGTAGTTGTGAGTGATCTGACCATCCTTGACCAGTCTGCCTGTCCCTTTCAGATGCTTGATGATATGTTTATCCGCCTCCTTGACGTGCATGCCAGCAAAATCCGAAACGTCACTAGTGAACTTTCCTTGGCTATCAACTGGATTCGGTGGAGGCACTTCGGTGGTGAATGTCCCGTACTTCTTGCCAACGTTAAAATCGTCCTCACCAAACGAAGGAGCCTGGTGGACGATACCCACACCGTCGTCTTTTGTGACATATGTAGCCAGCAGGACTTTGAAGGCACGGTCCTTGAATGTGTCGTAGAAGTAGGGGAAGAGTGGCTCGTATTTCCAGCCTTCCATGTCCTTGCCCTTAAGCTTCTGCAGATTCTGGAACTTGGCTTTTTTCGGATCTTTGTATAGTGTCTTTAGGAGGTCTGCCTGCAAAATGTACTGATTTCCTGAAGCCTCATCCTTGATCTTGATGTAGTCGAAGTCTGGGTGCACAGCTAAGGCAGTGTTCGAGGGCAGAGTCCAGGGAGTTGTCGTCCATGCCAGCAAGCTCGTCGACTTGTCGTCTAGTAAGGGAAACGATACCACGACTGCGGGATCTTGTGTCTCTTTGTAGTTCTGTGACGCTTCATGCTGACTCAGAGGTGTGCCCAGGGCAGTTGAGAAAGGTACGACTCGATAGCTTCGATAGACGAGACCTTTGTCAAATAACTGCTTAAAGACCCACCACACAGATTCCATGAATGTGGCATTCATCGTCTTGTAGTCATTGTCGAAGTCAATCCACCTGCCCAGCCGGTCAATAGTCTCCCTCCACTCCTGAGCATATGTCATGACAATAGCCTTGCACTCAGCATTGTACTTCTCAATTCCGTGCTCTTTCACATAGTCCTGCGCAGACGTGCCGTACTTCTTGTCAATCTCGTACTCGATGGGCAGGCCGTGGGTGTCCCAGCCGAAGCGTCTCTGTACATAGTGACCTTTCATCGACCAATATCTGGGTATGATGTCCTTGATTGTGGAGGCCAACAGATGGCCATAATGGGGCAACCCCGTCGCGAATGGCGGTCCATCGTAGAATGTATATGGTTTCTTGCCCTCCGATAGCCTCAGCTGAGTCTGGAATGCGTCGATTTCTCGCCAGTGCTTGAGTGTGGTAGCCTCCTCGGCAGGAAAATTGACAGCCATGATTGCGCTGCCAATATGACCTCGAAGCGCTTTCGTGGGTCAAATATATGTCGCAGCGTGACTCAGATGGCAATCGTGCCAAAAGTTTCAACATCCAAATTGTTCGACAAAGTTCCCCGCCTTGACTCGCCCATGCGCTGATCTGCAAGGGGCGAGACGCAATGACTAAGCAAGCAGCAAGGGCGACCATAGCCTCCTTTAATCAGATGCCTAAGGGTTTGCTGGCGTACTAGTAGCTTTTCTGGTATACCTCCGACTGGACGCAACCGTGTGGGATTGATGTGTTTTCGCTTGCCTATTCTGCATCTACCTGGGCCATACTAATACACATCTCCACGATGCGTTCTTTCTCTAACCTCCGCTGCTACGATGCGCGCAATTTCCCGCCGCTCTCGATCTCTGGTGCCAACCTCCCTATCTGCTTGCTCTACTTCAGCTTCACTATGATCTCCCAGTGCATCCGCCATGACCCGACCAGGATCGTCGCCCAGCTCTCCACGGAAAGCCTTGGCCAGGGACGATGGTTGGGGTCGTGGAATCTCGACGTCCAAAAACTTCTCGTCATGCGCTTCCATAGCATCTGCAGGAGTGCTACCGTCCTCCAGGGACTCTTCGTCTGACATCTCGAAAGGTGACGCAGCGCCAGACCTGGACCCACCACCGTCTCGCCCTAGATATGATTTGGTGTTTCTACGCGCTTCCGAAGGAGAACTAGCCAGCTGTTGGAGAGTTGCTGTCAATGAGCTCTCAGTTTTCGGACTGACCTCGTGTTCGGAATCTCGGCGTTTGTGCTCATTAGGAGGCACTATTTGTGGTTGCTGACTTTCATTTCTCAAAGACGAGTTTGGCAGAGGCCCGGCCTTCTCTGGTGCCTCTTCCTCATCTTTGAAGAGATCTGCCGTGTTCTGCCTTTGAGGCAATGTCAACTTTGGTGGCTCCTGCATCGCATCGGGTGCTTTGTGAGCAGCGGCCCATCTGTGAACGGGAATATGCGGTGGCGACTGTGCTGATATACTCCGGCGCTGCGCAGCTCGCTCTCGCTTAAGGTCCGACCAGCGCCGCAGTTGATTCTGCAGGATGTATTTCCCATTCTTTGCTAGCTTCATAACCAGAAACTCGCAGTGATTGATGTTGCGCAGATCTTCAAAGAACTCGACACTGTAGTGGTACCATGCCATCAAGAACACCCTACTACAGAGTCCATGAGTGACGAGCACAGCAACGCTCGCCATCTGGTCTTCACTGAACCTTCTCCACAGCGAGCCGTTGAAGGACGACACGCGATCGTAGACATCAGCACCACTCTCACCATTAGGTATTCGGTAGAAGAAATGACCGTAGGACGCCCGTTCCCGCCATAGTCTCTCAACCTCCTCACCGCCGGGTTGAAAATTGCCAAAATCTTGCTCCCTAATCCTGGGCTCCTCATAGACTTTGATTTGGTGTCTCTGAAAGGGCGAAGGAGCAGGATCGTTGGAGCACAGAGTGGTCAAGATACCTTCGGTCGTTTGCCTCGTCCTCTTGTACGGCGATATGAAGAAGTGCAGCGAATCGTCGGGACGAAGGAGCGAGCGTAACTTTTCACCTGCCTGTCTCGCTTGCTCTTGGCCCTCGGTGGTCAGGCCCACTTTGTGATCAGGCGTATTTTGATGAATGGCTTTGTCTTTGTTGCCCTCTGACTGGGCATGTCTAATGATGATAATCAGGCGTGGTTTGCCCATCTCCCGTTAGCGAAAACCTACCCCCCACCGCTCGGCTACCGTAGGTCTGAATTGAACAGCCCTCACCTCAATCACTGGAAATTACTGGTAGCCTGAGCCGATGTTACCTAGCTATTCACGAATAAAATTCCACTTCGTAGGGTATCACTGGATCAGAGACAACGTGAGATGCTGTCCGAACGGTATAGAGGTATACGGAGAAGGAACAGCTAGGTCACCGCAGTCTAGTTCTTCTGAAAGCAAGCAGCAACTGTAACAGTCTCCATGATACCATGAATTGCTTGGGCATTTGTCGACCAGGATGATGTGGTTAGGTACTGTAGAGTCGAACTTTCGGGAGCACCCCGGCACCCCGGCACGACGGAAGGGTTGCTGCTTTAGCGCGTCAGTAGCCTGCTGGAAGTGCCCAGGCTTGAACGCGTTCTCAGCCTGAGTAAATCTTGTGGATCACCTCCTTCGAATCCACGAGACGTCCGCTGGTTGCACAAATACGGCAGCATAGAAGTGCGCATAGCGTTACCACAACTTTGTCGCGTGCGAGCGACCCCATTCCACTACGATGAACCCTCAACAGATGCAGGCGTATCGCCAGTACCCGCAGGCACAAAGAGGTCAACCGGCCAGCCGCAGACCAGGTGAGTCCGATGCGAGGACCCCCAATACTTCCCATACCTACCCTCAGGCAAGGAGAGCATATAGTACTGGTAGTCCCCTGGACGCGACACGAGCTCACTACATGAGTCGAGACATGGCTGCATTCAACTTCAGAAACTGGGCGAGTCCCAGCCATCACTCTCGACAGGCCACTGCGCAGCAATACGTGCATCCTGCTATGCCTTACAGAGTGCATGGCGTCCATGACTCTGCTTATGCGTACACTTGCCTGCCCACACAACAGCATGTCTACCACCAGCCTCCAAGCCAGATGCACGCTGCCCTCCCGCAATATTTACCAGAAAGGTACACTACCTACCCTTACTTACATGTTGATCCAGGTCAGGTGCCGGCTACTGCCCAACAGTATGCTGCCCAACAAGCACAGCTGCAGCAGCAACGCCAGCAGCAACAGAACGCCGTCCTCGAGCACCAGCTGGCCCAACGTCGAGCTAAGAAACCCACCGATCGGAACATGCCTGATGGCGTCGAAGACATGGTCATAGGAGACGGCGTGCAACAATACAAGGATCTGAGAGAGCAGGAGCGAAGGCTGGACTATACCATCATGAGAAAGAGACTCGACCTGCAGGACACTTTCAGCCGGAACAACAAACGACAAAAGACCCTGCGCATCTGGATCTCCAATACTGCCAACAACCAGCCCTGGCAAAGAGGTGCCCTTGAGGAAAATGCCTTCGACTTCCAAAGCACGGGAGAGTCGACCGCTCGCGTCAAGATAGAGGGTAGACTACTTGATGACCCTGACGATGACATTATGGCAAGCGACGACGAAGCTGAAGATGAAGATACTGAGCAGAAGAAGGCTGCTCAAAAACTGGCCCCAAAGAAAATGTCGCATTTCTTCAAGAGTATGACGGTTGAGTTTGACAAGAACAGAAACAACGTCCCCGATCCCGGTTGGCAGGTCGAATGGAAGAAGCAACCCAATGTCAACGAGCTTGATGTCCTTCAGTTCCAGCGGAAATGTGACGAGAATATCAACATTACCATAAATCTCACCCGCGATGAGCAGCCGGAGAGGTATCGATTGAGCACTGTCTTAGCCTCGACATTGGATATGGAGGAGGGTGATCGTGCCGAGGTCGTCATGGCCCTTTGGGAGTATATACAGCTCTTCAACCTGCAGGAAGACGAAGACAAACGCTCAATCAGGTGCGACGAGCAACTGCGACAGGTAAGCTTGGCCATGAACCTACTCTGACTTACCGCTGCTAACATGACTAGATATTTGGCGTGGACCAAATCTACTTCCCTCAGATCCCCGATCGCATCATGTCTCATCTACATCTTCTTCCACCTGTTAAGCTCCAATATACTGTACGCGTCGACCAGGACTTCTTGAACAGTCCACAGTCCACAGTCTACGACATTCGCGTCCTTGTCGATGACCCTTTGAAGGCAAAAGTTATCGCCATGACTCAAAACCCCGAGCTTCAAGCTGGCTTGCGACAAATCGCACAGCTCGATGAGCAACTCGCTGTCATCATTCAGGCTCTGCAACATTCAAAAGCACGTCACACCTTCTACAAGTCAATGGCCAAAGACCCAGCAGGCTTCATGAACAAGTGGGTGAAGAGCCAAAGACGAGATCTCGAAGTCATCTTGGGCGAAGCTGGTCGCGGTGGTGGTGAGGACGGTAGCGGCCCGGAGTTTGCGAGAGGCGGTAAAGATGGCGTCTGGGGCAGCGAGCCAGTGGCGGAAGCCGTCAGATACATGCTTGCAAAACCACAAGCTCAGAAGACCTAGGAGGAAGTCGAGCGCACACTACCGCCTCCGCTGAAAGACGCTACTACCAACACGGCTGAAGACATAGGTGCTTCCGTTCCATACGTGCCTGCCCTACCACAGGTTCGCGGCACTCAAGAGGAATGCGCACAGGTGGAATGGCCACCGCTACAAGGCACTTTTACAAACAAACTTGAGCACAAAAATGAGGAGGAGCAGAATTCACTGCCACTGATGGACGCCAGCACCGTCAACAAGGTCGAGCATCCAGCAAGACACAATATCCGCCCTGGTCGGCGCCTTAGCCGATTCCTGGAGGAACAGCGGACGGAGATCCCTGATGGAGCAGAACGACGACGTATAAACAGATGCATTGACGATGTAAGATGCCCCGAGGCGTTATCGCTGGGTAATACTGACTGAGGGTAGCGCAGATACCGTGAAAAGCGACGATCAAAAGCCTTCAAGCTTCAAGTGCACGAACTCCCACCCGAGCCAAACCCAGCATATCCCAAACAGAGCCTCACAGAAGAGAAGGCATAACACACCTCTGCCTTGGCTCTAAGGGTTCCATCTTCGGTGGCACCGCACGATGTACCGCTCTCAGCTTCAATTCGATACCTATGTTTGGAAACAACCGATACGCGCAATACACCCGTTGGCCGGATTCTCCAACGCCGTTTCCATGCGACAACTGTGGCATTACCTTTCTACGCCCTCTCCTACTTCAATGCCACGTCTCGGCTGACCGCTGTGACATTTACATGATGAAAAGATTCAGATGTTCACAATGTCCTAAATGGTTCATGTGGAAGCGCGACTTCAAGAAGCACGGCAAAGACTATTGCTTGGAGAGGAGATGAATCCGAGTTTGGCCGCAAAGTGCAGCCGTGAAGCTGAAGGGGAGCAATCGTGGTCTACCTGGGGTTAAAGTACTTTTCACATCAACCAGATCCTTGGCGTCGGCGCTCAAATCGCCCCTGAGTTGGCGTGCACGCTGGTAGCGACACCTTCCATTGGACTGGGCTGATATGGTGAGACCTCATCGACATGAAAAGTTTGTAAAATGAAGCGGACAGCGAGCTGGCTGTCGCTCGAATGAACGATCAATGAATCGCCGTGGCACTCGGAGCTGAATCGAACGATAATCTTCAGGAGCCACAAGGAATGAAAGAACGACACTACTCGTCGGCTCTGTTCAGGAAGGCTAACTTATGTACGGAAGAGTCGGAAACGGAAAGGGGTATCATTTATTGCGCTCTCCACGAATAAGCGCTCTCGTCTATGTCGCTTGCTTGATCGTATCATACTCGTTATCCAAAGCCTCCGTCTCCGGGCTCAAGATCGAGCACTTTTCGCATGAATCTGACGCTGCCATCCTATTCCACAGCCACATACCGCTTCTTGCTCTTATCGTAGTTCATGATATGTCTCTTCTTGTGCGCCTCCGCGAGCCTCCACCGACAGTACGTAACCAGCATGTCCTTCAGTACGCAGAACGCCAGTCCACCAGCCACACTGCGGCCCCATTTCGTGGCGAAGAAGCCCACGCGGCCGCTGGAGGGGTAGTAGTTCCATCTCGTCGAGATCCAGGAGAATGGGAGTGCGAGTTTGAGGAGCTCGCCGGCTGCGGAGGCGATGGCGGGGAGCAGGAGGGAGCCGATTACTAGTTGACCGATGCTGGAGGTATCGTCCATCAGTTCGTTGTCGCCAAGGAGTTGGTGGACGCGGCCGCGTTCGCGAGGGATATTGGGGTTTGCGTTATTGTCATTGTCGTTGTCGTTATTATTGTCGTCACCGTCGCCTTCGCCTTGCTGTGCGGGGTCGTTTTGCTGGTTGTTGTCTTCTTGATTGCCTGCGCCCTGTGCATGGTGGTTATCGTCTTGGACTACTGCGTTCATGTTCACTTCGAGTTCGAGGACCATGCCGCCGGCGGCGCCTTCTTCGTCTTGTTCGGCTAGTTCTGCTTCTTGCTCGTTTAGGATGTCGGCGATGTTCCCTTCTTGGCCTTCGTAGCCTTCTTCCCGGCGCGGCATGACTTCTTCTATCCATTTTCGGTTCAACTCGCCGAAGCACTTCTCGTAGCTCCAGTCGTAGAATTGCTTCAGTGAGGGGAGGAGGATGAAGAATGTGCTTGGTGACGGCGGCCAGTATGGCGCGTTCCAGTCGACCAGGGAGTCGTGTAGGTTGGTCGGTAGTTGGGTCGAAAGTAAAGTGAGGCTACCGATTGGCAGGACGAAGTCTGTCCAGCGGGTGCGGGAGAATATAAGACTGAGTGGAACGAGGGCGTAAGAGTAGACGTGACCGTACCGTGAATTGACGGCCCAGTTGAAGATCTGTTGGTCGTGCTCGCGGCCGAAAACGAGGAATGTTGCCAGACGCCCGTGAGCCCAGCAGCCTGATAGAATGGTGCCTATCAGGGACATGCCCAGACCGGGGAGGACCATCCTTGAGTATTGTCTGTCTAGCCTTCTGCATAGCTGGACTAAAGGGTCGACTGGCCTCTGGAGCCTGATCTCAGAACGGCATTGGGGACATAGAATTTTGTCTGGTGTTGGGCCTGATCGTCCGCCACCTGAACGGGAGCGTGGTGATTCTTGATCGGCTACCCAGTCCAGTAAACATGCTTCATGGGCCTGAAGGCTGCAGGAGCAGGGTGAGCGCCAAGCGGTAGGAGGGTTCGGAGGTGAAGGGGGATCTTCGTCCTTGGTTGCGAGGCATATCCAGCACTTCTCGAGAGCAGAGGTAGACTGTCTAGTCAGTGCTGGAGGTCGTTCAGGCTGCTCTCCGATATCTGCCATCGAGTGGTTGACAAGCTCAGGCTCAGACTCAGAACCGGTTGGAGAGGAGGAGGCCATGTTCGGGGATAGTATGGAGTGCGATATTGGGACAGGAGACGGGTGTTTCTTTTCAATATTGATCGCCTATTAACGACTCACAGGTGTACCCCTAATATCACGGCGTCCGTTGTGTCGCGACCGTGCCACTGATTGACAGCGAGCATGCGATGGGCAGCACGCGGCAACAGCAAGACCAATGGAGTCAACAATGACGAATTGCCCGAGCCCAAGCCGCAGATCAGCTGCCCTCGCAAACAGAACAAACTGTCAGGGCGGTGTTATTGGCTCATCTTGACTCCGACCTCGTACTTGCGTTGCAATCCCGCAACAAAGTGGATCATGGTTGCCAGTTTTCCGCTTCAAGTTCATGAGTTCTGTGAGACCCTCAAAGGCCTCGAGGTATTAGACGGTGAGCTGCGTTACTGGACTTGGCTCCAACTCTGGGAAAATCGAGCGTGAGACGTATCAGACGCAACTACCAGAGCGCCCAACAGCACAGCCTTAACTTGGAAGGCACATCTTGTCTCAGCTCCAAGTTGTCCTCAAATATAAAGCTTGATAAGCTACACTGACCCAGCAGCATCGTTTCCTCACATCTTCTGTACACTATTTCTAACCGAAAGGTTCTAACACCCACCAAGACTCGATCAGAATGGCAAAAGGAGTGCCAAGGGTCACGTCCCTGGACGAGATATACACAAATGCGACAGATGGAGCCTTACCAGAACAAAAATCTCGATTCAAGCATCTCATCGACTCGTTCAGCAAGGCGAACGGCAGCAAGCCAGATTTCATAGCCAGGAGCCCGGGCAGAGTCAATATCATCGGAGAGCACATCGACTATTCGTTGTACAACGTGCTACCTACAGCAGTGCTAAATGATGTGTTAGTAGCTGTCAAGATCAAGGAGTCTTCGTCAGAATCGACGATGAAGGTCGCGAACACAAACGACACAAAATACCCTACAGCAGAATTTCATGTACCTCAGGAAGGGGAGGTACACATGGGCGAGCATGATTGGTCGAATTACTTCAAGGCCGGACTCAGAGGCTCTATCCATGTTCTCAGGAAAGAGCGTGGAGACAACTTCCAACCAAAGAGTATGGACGTAATGATAGATGGAAATGTCCCTGCCGGTGGAGGTTTATCGAGCAGTGCAGCTTTCATCTGTGCTTCCGCCCTGGCAGTAATGGCAGCGAACGGCCACGAGGTGTCAAAGCAAGACTTGCTTGACCTCTGCATTGTGTCTGAACGGTCTGTAGGTGTTTACTCTGGTGGCATGGATCAAGCCGCGAGCATATTCAGTGAGAGAGGATATCTGTTGTACTGCCGCTTCTTCCCAGAATTCTCCGCTGAGCACGTGCCAGTACCAGCGGCCGACCCAGAGATTACCTTCCTGATCGCACAATCCTTCGTCACTTCCGACAAAGCTGTTACGGCCGCCAGGCACTACAACCTGCGAGTGGTGGAAGTAACGCTTGCGGCTGTCACATTAGCTAAGCTCTTTGACATTACACTCGATCCAGATTCATCATCGCTAGGCTTCAGCATCCGCAACTTCCAGGAAGAACTTATGAAGAAACTTGGTAAGAGAGACTTAGCGGAGGATAAGCAGCTCGACATCATGATCAATCTTATTAAGGAGAAGCTCACTCAACCATCATACAGCAGAGCAAATGTGGCTCGGATACTGGAGATCGAAGTATCAGCCCTCGAAAAGGCTTACTTCTCTAAGTTCGATGTTGAGGGCGACACGTTCAAGCTCCAGCAGCGGGCGCTGCACGTTGTCGAGGAGGCTCGACGTGTTGTTGCTTTTAAGGACACGTTGTCGTCGAACGCTGGTAAGAAGCTGAACCAAGATCAACTCAGCTACCTTGGCGACCTCATGAACAAAACACAAGATTCGTGCAGGGATGTTTATGAATGCTCGTGTCCCGAAATTGATGATATCTGTGCAATCGCTAGGAAGAACGGCGCAATTGGATCCCGACTGACAGGCGCAGGATGGGGTGGTTGCACAGTACATCTAGTGCCTCAGAACAAGGTCGAGGGTGTCACTCAAGCGTTAAAGAAAGAGTACTACAACAAGAAATTCCCTGATCTTTCTGCTGACAAGATGGAGGATGCAATTGTGATCAGTAAGCCTGGCCAGGGAAGCTCGCTCATCACTGGGGAAGCACTGAATGTGTAAAGTATAGAATAATCATTGTCTCAGAATCACAGCGATGACTACAGTCTAGCTTGCACCGGGTCTCCTCGTTGCTGTACTCGTCCCCTGGCCCGACGTGTGATTGAGCATGTAGCAGAAACTGGTCGGCTGTCATCGTCATGCATTAAGTTTGGCGAATGCAAACGCGTCCTTGGGCTCCTCGGCGCAGGATCAACTAGCCGTCGATCTGCGTATCTTTCAAGGTACCATGCATATCATCCGTTGTTCTGGGGTCAAAAGCCCAGCACACGGCCCACGGTGCATCGAGACGGTACTCGTAGACTGCCCATTACGTCATGTCGGTGGTTACAGCCTCGATCCTCCGATGCTTGGCATTTTGTTTGCGCCCGCGCGTGGCATCGCAGCAGGTATCGCGTCTGGCCCTTCTTGTCCCTCCATATGACAATTGGACAGGCGTCCAGTCTTACGTGCATTGATCTCTTGCATCTTCTCGATGAAGAATAGCTACGTCTGTGGCTTCGTTACAGGTTAAGCTTTGTTGCAGTGCCTTCCACACCTCATTCGGTGCCCGATGCGCCAAATCCTCGCAGGCTTCGGTCCCCTTCATCGCGTCAAACCAATCCTCTTCCATCGTAACAGACCCCTCATGCACACTCCCATGTGGCCCAGCATGTCGAAAGGTCCGCCCTCGCTCCACACCACGGCACTCTAAACGAGACACCGACACCAGTTGCCAGTCATGTCTTCGACCATGTTCGATTGATCCCAGATGAGGTGCAGGGCTAATTTGACATACGTGCTACGAGGTAAGGAATATAAGCACACCATCTGGAAACTTTGCAAGTGGTTCTTTATCGTGGCCTCTCCCGTCTTAGCTCATACCAATATTGACCGTGCAGTGATTGCCGAAATCACAAAAAGTCCCATACAGCAGCACTCGCAAACCTCACCAGCGCAGCATGGCAGCTCTTGCTCCGTCCATCGTTGTTCATCAGCCTGGTGCCGGCAGTGCCAGCTCAACGGTCCCGACAGCAGTCAACAGCAACGAAGGTCGGCCACTCACGCCAAAGATCAATACCACACCGTTCCCTTCCAGAGGCCCTGAGAAGTCTTGCTATCTTTGCGACGAGCAGAACCCTGGCGATTTCTCACCGACCACGAAATTCCTCGAACAATGCCTTCTGTGTGCTCGTCCCTTCTGCCCCGTGCATAAGGCTGTACAATTCGAGAAGGTGTGCAATCTTAACCACAGCCAGTACTATCATGAGTGCTTGGTGAAAGCAAGAGACGAGCTAGCACAGAAAAGCCCGGATGGCACAGCTAGGAGAGACGATGCAGAGGATGTCCTATACTCGGCGGGCATTTATCCAAGTCTGGGCGAGAGGGAGAAGGTTATCTTCAGAACAAGCCCAGTGAGCCCGGGTAAGGCTTTCTGTGTACTTGGAACCTGAGCATTGGCTAACTCCAAAACAGAGAAGGTGCGCGAGATCGAACAATTTAGGAGCTTAGACGCCGAGCTGTCAGGCACTAAAGGACAAAAGGCTTCGGTTCTGATCGAAGAGAAAGATGCTCTTGGGGGAGATATTTCTGTCTAGGTATGCTCAGCTTTTGAGGCGAGTGAACAGGCAGGGGTTCACGAGATAGTCAATTGATAGCTTGAACTTTCACGACCAACGATACCATATATGCCAACAAAGTCGTTTCTCGTCACCCTTTCGGTATTGACAGGCTGGAACAATATGTACACCAAGCCATTGGATCCCCATATCGAGAAAGATGTCAGTCTCTTGTCTATTGGAGACCGTATGTGGCTATATGACGGGCTGTTCGGACTTGGAGTGGGTCTTCGTAGCTGAGTTAAATGTGTCGACAACGCGGTAATTCAAGCATTAACAACGTAAGAACTCGCCTCCTGTTGAGCGGACTGACTATGCCCACTGTTCCATTCCCAAGTCAATTTGCTAAAAGCCCCAATCGTACGGGGAAGGTCTTCAAGGCGGGGGCAGTTCTGCTACGGAAGCACTTGGCGTGAGCAGTGGAAAGGCAAGTGTGACGGGGTGTCCCAGAAAGTTCTGTGTCGTGCTCGGATTGCTTCCGAGCCCTATACAATATTGATCGGGATTGATCTCCCTAAAACCTTGCGTGTGAGCCCTCCGTGCTGTCAACGTAGACTCGGTTGATCTGTTATGGCAGTACTTTTTGCCACGACCGAGGCCAATAAATGCGTTTATGAAGCGGAAGGTGCACGTGCTACCTCATGGGGTGAAGACCGCCATAATAACGTCCAAGTGTAGGATGGCAAAACTTGTGGGCAAACCTAACGGTCTCGGCTAGGGTAGAGCTGTCTGGGCTTGAAGTCGACAAGGAACCCGATCGTGCGGAGGCGATGGCAAGCACGTAAAAAATGTGGAGGTAGCACTATATGTAGCTTGTCATTGGCAGATGCCCAGGGCAGCGGATTCAGCTGGCCGACTTCGGCCCACTGGGACGAGTCATCGGCCAACCAGCTCCAGTCATTTTTCGCCTGCCGAACTCTGAGAGCAGAGCCGGTGCGATGCAAATCTTGGGACTGGCAAAAAGCTGTCTTGTGTCTCGTGTTTGGTTTATTGACTCACTAACCGACCTTTCATAGTACTACTTGCTTTTTGGGTCATTTTCACATCTCATACACAGCACAGCATGGCAATGAAGGCAGCAATACGGCCAGGCTCAAGTGCCTTAAGGTCAATATCAAGAAGACGACCGTCTGTGTCGCAAGCGTTTTCGACCACCGCCCCCGCAGCTGCTGTCTCACCGCATAGCGCGAGAACATCACAGAAGTCGAAGGTTGGACAGTCGAAGCGGCCAGCGACCACAGCTGCTGCCCCTGCTCCAGAAGCAAGGCCGATCCCTAGTCCAGCATTTAACCAAGACTTCCGAAGAAATGAGCCCTCGCCGCTCATCAACAGGCAAATGCCCGAGCTAGATGACTCGTGAGTAGTCCGGCGAGCCGAGTCGGGCTCAGACGTCCTCGCTCATCACTAACACGCCTTATAGCTTCGTGGGTCTCAGCGGAGGTGAAATCTTCCACGAGATGATGTTACGCCTGAACGTTAAGCACGTTTTTGGCTACCCAGGCGGTGCCATCCTCCCAGTTTTCGATGCTATCTACAATTCGAAACACTTCGACTTTATCCTTCCCAAGCACGAACAGGGCGCCGGGCATATGGCCGAAGGCTATGCAAGAGTAACAGGAAAACCTGGTGTTGTCCTCGTGACTTCTGGTCCGGGTGCCACGAATGTTATCACTCCCATGCAAGACGCTCTTAGTGACGGTACCCCAATGGTCGTGTTCACTGGCCAAGTGGTAACGAACGCTATCGGAACAGACGCCTTTCAAGAAGCAGACGTTGTGGGCATCTCAAGAGCATGCACAAAGTGGAACGTCATGGTCAAGAATATCGCAGAGCTGCCAAGAAGAATAAAAGAAGCATTCGAGATTGCTACTTCTGGTCGACCCGGTCCAGTCCTTGTTGACTTGCCAAAAGACGTCACAGCGGGTATCTTGAGAAGACCGATACCTATGCAGTCGACCCTGCCAGCTCACCCATCGGCTGCTTCAGTGGCAGCCCGAGAGCTTTCAAAGCACCAGCTACAGGCCACAATCGGCCGTGCTGCCAAACTGATAAACATTGCAAAGAAGCCAATAATCTATGCTGGTCAGGGCATAATGGGTAGTCCCAGTGGCCCGGTTTTGCTAAAGGAGCTGGCCGAGAAGGCAAACATCCCTGTAACGACCACGCTCCAAGGCCTTGGCTCTTTCGACGAACTCGACCCGAAATCTCTTCACATGTTGGGCATGCATGGGTCAGCCTATGCCAACATGGCCATGCAAGAAGCAGATTTGATCATTGCTCTTGGTGCTCGCTTCGACGACCGGGTGACCCTGAGCATTGGCAAGTTTGCGCCCATGGCCAAGAAGGCGGCATCAGAGGGACGGGGTGGAATTATACACTTTGAAATCATGCCAAAGAACATCAACAAAGTCGTACAAGCCACTGAAGCCGTGGAAGGCAACGTGGCGACGAACCTCGAGTCGCTCATCCCTAAAGTCAACAAGGTCTCCGAAAGGCCAGAATGGTTTGCCCAGATCAAAGAATGGAAAGAGAAGTTCCCTCTGTCTCACTACGAGCACGAAACACCAGAAGGCTTGATCAAGCCGCAACAACTGATCGAGAGGTTGAGCGAAATGTGCGCCGATAGAAAAGACAAGACCATCATTGCGACGGGTGTGGGACAGCATCAGATGTGGACTGCACAGCACTTCCGATGGCGGTATCCGCGAACCATGGTCACCTCTGGTGGCTTAGGGACCATGGGATATGGTCTGCCGGCCGCCATCGGTGCCAAGGTCGGCGCACCAGACGCTCTTGTTATAGACATCGACGGCGACGCATCCTTCAACATGACTCTCACAGAGCTGTCGACAGCGGCGCAATTCAACATCGGTGTGAAAGTTATCATTCTGAACAACGAAGAGCAGGGTATGGTCACGCAATGGCAGTCTCTGTTCTACGAAGACAGATTCGCGCACACCCACCAGAAGAACCCTGACTTCGTCAAGTTGGCAGAAGCTATGGGTGTCCAAGCAAGAAGATGTCTGAAGCCTGCTGATGTAAATGAGAGCCTCAAATGGCTTATCGAGGGCAGTGGCGATGGTCCAGCTCTGTTGGAAGTCGTTACTGACAAGAAGGTACCTGTTCTACCCATGGTGCCTGCAGGTAAAGGTCTGCATGAATTCTTGGTATACGATGAAGGTATGTTATTATCCCCTACGAGACATGAATCTTACGCTAACTGTTTTGCAGTCAAGGAGCAGGAGCGAAGAGCTCTTATGAAGAAGAGGTCCGGCCACTAAGCCGCTGGATCTCTTTGCCCGATGGACGACCGATGTATATTTACCAACCCTATATTTTCTAACTTCAATGATATCCACTAGCGACCAATTCGAACAGGTGAGAATGATGGCGAGCAGCTTCAAAAGTGATTTTCAGGAGCATGTGCAGGACTTTCAAGTTAAGGAATCGCTATAGCACGAGCGGCAGCCCGCTTGGACCGAGTAATGTCATTTCGTGAGCTTTGTATCCGAGCAGAATCCTACCATGTTTTCCTTTACTTCTACGCTCTCCTACCCATGACTCTCAACCTCTTAACACCACCATCCGGTATGAGGGTCATCTTGACGTGAGTCCAAACCCAGTCCTCAAGCGGTACCGACGCGACAAGCTCGTCGCCCTCGAAGACGTGCTCCGTATCCGCCTGACATGGCTTCTCGCCGTCAATCAGAGACACCCAACCGGCCTGATCCGCCCGCGGCTGCTCCCCGGACAACGCAGCCTTAGCCGGCTCCTGCGGCCATCCCTCGACCTTCACGGCACGCGGGAAGTTCCCTCTGAAATCCTTCGTGTCGACAATCACCTTCTCAATCGACTTCCCGCGCAGTCCCAGCTTCACAATCACCCAATCGGTATGTCCTAGCACTCGCGACCGTGCAGTCTCCCACCCATCGCCCATATCCTTCCCCCGCCCCGGCAACACCAGATTGCTCTTCGTCCCGAAATGCTGATCCGAGCACGCGATCGCCACCCCGCCGTTCAACGCGCTCGCCAGATCCTCCAGCGGCCGCTCCGCAGCCGCCGCCCCACCCGGCAACGGTGGCGACACAACGCGTCCATACACCCTCAAGCGCGCAATCCCGCCGTCAGGAAACATCTTCAACCGCAGATGCGTCCACTGTCGCCCCTCCACGCCGCGTCCACCCACCTTCCACGCCTGCCTCTGCGACGGCCCACACGCCTGCTTCGGCAATATCTCCTCCCACTTATCCCAGCTCTCGTCCGCAACACCCCTGCCCTCATCTGCATCTGCATCTGCATCTGCGCTTGGGCCCCCACCCTCACTCCCAGCAGCAACATAACACCCTTCTAGGCCCGCCTCAGGCGCCTCGTTCCCATTGAAATGACTCGTGTCAACCTCTACCCCCTCCACAACGCCCACACACCCCAACTTAACGACGACCCAGTCGAACGCGTTCCTGTTATGTCTTCTCGTCTCCCACCCGTCGTACCACGCGCCCGTGTGCACGTAGACGCCGGGCTTGCGCACCGCAGGCGTCGGCGTGAGCAGGTTCGCGGCCGCCGCGAAGTACTCGTCGCTGAAGCCCAGGATGGAGGCGCCCAGCACGGTGGTGCTGAGGTTCGTGTGCGTGGAGAAGGTGGTGTCGATTAAGGGGGTGGGGATCTTGTGGACGGAGATGGAGGGGGTGGAGGTTGTGGTTGTGAGTGTGGTGCGGTTGGGGAGGGACTCGGAGATGGTTGCGGTTGCTTGGTCGAGGGCTTCTTGGGATATGGAGGGGATTTCCATGGTAAAAAGGGGGGCGGTGGGTTTGATGTGATGTGATGGAGTGTGATGTGCTGGGAATAGTTGTTCTGGTTGTTGAGGCCGTTACTGCGGGATCAGAGTGCTGCTGGTCTGCGGTGTATGGATGCACAACGCTTGAAAGCAAGATGGAGGGGAGAAGTAAAGACTACTTGAAGTGGAAAGCTTGAGTGCTTCGTTGTATATTATTCTGTCAAATTTTCAAGCAACCTCCTGTGTATCGCGAGGTCGACTCCTAACTTAGGTATCTCTTACTCGATCACAACACCTGAGAGCGCTCAAGAACTGTAACTTTGTTCCTGCGGTTGCGGAAGTCGCCGACCGCACCCCGCTTGCAATGGTACGATGCACGTGACTTCAATCATGTTTTGGAAGCATGTGCTTTTTCCCTTCTCCTCAGGCTTCGACATCAGCATCACCAAAGTCGTGTTGCATATCTTCCATGTCTTCTTCATCGTCGTCAGTAATATCCGTAAGCACCCTCGGCTCCTGTCTCAATCTAACAGAAAATGGTGTATAAGCAGGTGTAGTGCTTAATCTCATGCTACTATTGAGCAAGAGCGCTTCCCTCTTCCTAGCAGGCGTGACTGCGGGAGGCGGAACGAGAGCCAATGCGCCTTCATGGCCTGACCGCCGTTCGGCAAGTACTCTTCTGAGTCTGGCGAGGATGTTTCTAACAGCCCGCTTGTCCCGTCGATCTCGGAAGGCGTCGGCGTCGGACGTCCGTCTTTGTAGCTCGAAAGCTTTCAGCTGCATCTGCCGTAGACCTTGTACGGCTCGCTGTTCGGTGCGATACTGTCGCAATCGGTCAGCTCTGTCAGTCATATCGAACAAGGACTGCTGTTTCATCTGAATGGCTATGATGGCTCGCTGCTGCAGGAATTGCTCTGCTCTTTGGTCGGCGACTGACTCGTTATTCTTGACCCATTCCGCGGTGTCATAAGTTGTCTCTACCACTGGTCTAACGATCCGTTGTAGGATCGATGTCTGGTACAGTGCGTCTGCTCGCGCGTTATCTTCTCGGCGATTATGCACTTTCTGTTGCCACCGGAGCAGGAATTTCCTTGCAGCATTCACCTTGATCGTTCTTCGCATATGTCGGTAGGCTTCGTCATACCGAGCATGCTTGCGGGTTTTGACAAAGTCCTGCCATTTTCTAGCCGTCCATATAGCTAGCCACTCTCGTCGCTCCTTGCGAAATCTAGTCAGACTACGCAATCGGGTGAGCACTCGCTTCATCAAGAAGTACTCGCGAGCGTCCGCCGCTGTCAAGTTTAGATCGTTCAGCTTGCCCATTTTAGACCGCCATGCGTTGATCGAGGCGTGGTATAGGGTGCTTTGATTGTGATAGTCTGCTCTCGCTTCTCCCTCTTGAACCACGTTTTCCTTCTTCACCAGGAGCGACATTGCAGATCGAAGCAGAGCGCCCTGATTCTGCACGTTTCGTCGTCTTAACATTTCTTCGAGTCTAGCTTGCTGTGCTTGGCTGGCCCGAAAGGAGCCTATAAGCTTGTGCACGATGACTTGTTTGAGGTTGAAATCCCTGGTGCGCACGAAAGATGCCTCTCGACTCGCCACTGTCCACTTATACAGCGAGGTCCCCTTGAGCCGGTCCTCATCCATCGAGGTTACCCGCCGCACTCGATATTCGTCGGACGTTTTACCCAAGGCATTGCGAGCGAGACGGCGATAGTAAGTCTGATCGGCTCGAATTTGCGAGTTGCGAAGGTCTTGAAAGACTGCCAGCGACTGCTTGAGCACCTTACGCTTCAGGCGAAGCTCATACAGGGCATCGGCTCGTGCTTCAAGCTGCCTCTGCCTGACCGCATCCCAGGCATCTCTCCAGACGTCAAGTGTTTGACGTGCCAGGACGATTCGGTCGCGCATCTCAGCTTGGCGCCATATTTGGGCCATGTTCGGAGGTGGGTTATCGAGATAGTCGTCCTCGTACGGTGCTTCCACCGTGCGATCGCCAAATCCTGCTTCAGTAGGGTAGTACCCATTTCTAGTCATCAGTTGGCTATCATCTGCGCTAGCTGGGCGGCGGTTCAGCTTTTCGACATACTGTGAAGTTCGTGACAGGGGTCGTCCCGCGTGCTCGGACACACCATCAGAACGACGGTCTAGAGGATCTATAGCCCCATGCTGCGTGGTCGCATCATCGTCAAAGGCGAGGACTATGCCTTCCTCTTGTAGAATGTGCTCGAACTTGTGGTAGAGGGATTCGCCGGGCGTAGCAGGATCAAGCAGTTTCAGCAAAACATTGAAACATGCTCTGTCCTGGTGTTGGCTGAGACGCCTCTCATCGAAGATCTCGCCGTAAGCCTGTAACAGCGCATCCTTAGGACGTTCTTGCGAGATCTGATCATTCTGGGCGCGTATGACGATCTGGTGTAGAATGTCAATATCATCTTGTTCTAGTCGTCTTTGCTGCGTGATGGTCGCGGTTGGTGTGCGGCCTTCAGACATGTTCTCAGCCACATCTTTGCTAGGCGAGAATGCTAACTCCAATGAACGTGGACGTCTTCGATAACGTTGACACTACTCGATAATAGAACGGTCAAAACAATGAACATGTTGGCGCTCGGGTTCTCAGAAGACGCGTCAAAAACACGCTAGGGCGCAATTGCACGGCACATCACGTGACTGCAGCGCCCTAATATCAAGTACTTCTACCATGCAACCTGTCTTCCCAGTCTCATGAATCCAATCACTTGGACCAGCGGTCTGATATTAGCCGGAGTGCACAAACAATCTCATCAGAAAATGGACCAAGCTCGTGAGACATCGCTCCATGTGCCGGAGCCATCTCGGGATCTCCACGAATAATCCCTGTCTGATGTGGATTCCTGTCCTGAGGGGTTTGAGGAGAACCTGCAGCTCATCCTGGCGACGGTCCATAACGCTGCAACGCGGCATCGGCTGCGAGGATGGAAGAGTATGGAAACCGCACGTGCTTCTATGTACCGGATGGACGTAAGCAAGTACTTAGAGTACAGCTTGTATGTAAGATATAAAGTACTTCACTTTAGATGATACACATAGATCGTGCGACCACCATAGAAGTTGCAGTTTGCATCGGAGTAGACATTGGTACAAGGTGAACCGGATCGCCTTATAATCATTTCCAGCCTCCCTATTCACTACCATTAATCGAACATCGTACACCATTACAAAGATGGCAAGCAACCAAGAAGCACAAGACGGGCAATTCCCCCTCGCAGCCCAAATCCCCCTCGACTCATTCACGCTGCCTACGTTCCCACCAGCGGCGTCCCAGCTTCGCGCTCTGACCCTAACCTCAGACATCAACCTCAACGACTACCAATCACAGCACCTGCAACCCGGCACATTCGAGCCATCCACAACCCTGCCATCCTCGATAACCCACCTTACGCTCGAGCTGTTCAGCCTAGGGTTCCAATCACCATTTCTAACCGAGATAGCAAAGCGGCTCCCAAACCTGCAAAGCCTCACCCTCTTCAGCTGTCTTATCGACGGTCTGAGCGACACAAGTCGCAAAGATGCCCTAACCTTCTTCAAGACTACAGCACCAACGCTGCGGGAGTTGCATATCGTCGACACTTTCGCTCGCGTTGGATTCTGGAAGGAAGTCGGCGAGATATTCTCGTCGTCCTCGACTTCGACGGCCCCGTCAGCAGAGTCAGATGCTGGTCTGAAAGTGCTTGAGGTCTCATATACATATCGGGGCCACAATGAGTCAGACTTCCTCAATCGTACCGCTGGCGATGAATGGTCCACCGCCATCACTCCCGGTCTGATCGGTGTTAGTCTCAACTTTTCTTCACCGCCAGAAGAAGACTCCGAGGCTAGCATGCAAGCCGAGAAGCCAGAAGATCAAGAAGAGTTGAAAGCCCAAGATGGGATTCTGCCTTTTGCGTCTGACGGACGCGCTAGTCTGGGGATACGTCAGAAGTTTGAGGCACTGAGCGCACGGAAAGACGGGAGTGTAGGTATAAAAGTCTTGAACCTGAGCATGTACTCGCTGAGGCCAGCCGAAGTGGGCGAGATAGTGTACGCTTGTGCTGCTGGAGGTGCTGGGGGCCTGGCAGGTCTGACGGTCAGTGTCTTGCTTGAGGAGAAATGGCTCGAGACTTTGAACCGAGGGCTTGCGCACAAAGATGCTGGAAAGTCGATTGAGAGCCTTGAGGTCATAGGTGTACCGGTTGCTGGTGGCGATGAGGTTGCAGATGAAGATGTTGAGAAGCTGCTGATGAAGAGCAAGGAAGGCATGGAGACATTGGCAAAGTCATGTCCTAATGTGGAGAGGTTCGAAATGAGCATTCTGAAGTCAAGGCGCATAGGTAATGTAGTCTGGGAAAAGGAAAGTGGTGCTTGGACTATGCACAGAGATACTAGGACTGGTGCATGAGCAAGGTGGTCAACTGACCATGCCAATATCAACCGAAAGCTCATATACAAAGTCTCAAGGACCATCATGATTCACATCTCGTTTTGCTAATTCTTTGCAGCTCGCATATGGTTCCCATCTTTGTAGAAAGCACTATCAAGCACAATTGTGGGAGTAATGTATTTGGAAGGCCGATCAGTTACGTTCATCTCTGGCAGGATGTCCATGACACCCGGTCTTCACAAGTGAACCAAAATCTCTTAGTCAACCAGCCAGCCCAACTCGATGACCTGGCTCTTGTACGCATACCCGCTATCAGGTTTCTCTGGGTCGACCTCCGTATGCTCAGTCCAAGTGCAAAGCATCTTCGTGCCGCCATTTGTAATGTCGTCAATGCCAAAGTATCCTGCGTGCATGCCGCCAGCATAGGCATATCCGCGTGCTGGTGCAGGTACTGTGAATAGGACCTGCTGCTCCGACCAGGTGTTGGTGAGGAGGTTCTCAACGTAGTGCTCGTCGCCCCCTCCATCATATGGCGGAATGATAGCCAAGGTAGAATTGTCCTTTCCCACAAGGTAGCGGTAGTAGAACGTATTATCAGCTTCTGGTGTGAGGTAGATCATGATGAAGGTTTTGTGAGCGGGTGAATAGATGAGGTCCATGTTCATGATCGGTAGGTCGATGATGAGAGCGTTGGAGGACGAAGTCGTGGGAGGCATTTCGCTGGACCAGGACCCCCCATCCCAGTAAACGTACTGGTCGCTGTCATCGTAGTTTGGGGCTGCTACTTTACCGAGCAGTATGCCATTGTCGGCTTGACCAAAAACATAGAGATCCCCATCTACTGCGTCTTGACCATTTGAGCCCCAGGCTCGAATGCCGCCAAGTGAACCCCAGTTGGTTTCGTTCTGCGCAAAGAATTGGTTGTGCAGTCTATCAGCGTGAGGACCGTAGACGGGATCGATGGAAATTAGGAGCAGTGTATTTCCCAGACTAGTATATCTAGGACTAGACTGGTCTTGCATATCGACCTCGAGATAGACAAGTGGCGCGTAGATGATGGCATGCGTGCTGTTCAGCGGAATTGGACTTGAGTTCGGCCAGACGGCATAGCGATAGCCCTGACCAGAGATAGCAGTGTTGAATGCTTCCTCGCCAGTTGTCATTGGCACCCAACCGCGCATGCGTCCCACATCGTCCTGCCATTGCCCGAGGGAATTTGTGAGGCTAAGTGGACGGTCGACAAGCGCATTCATACTCTCGTCGACAGCAACACTGCTAGAGACGAAGCCGTTGAGGTAACCGAGCACGGCGTCTTTGTCTTTGCCGTATGTAGAAGTATCACAGAAGATGAAGACGTTCGTGCCGTTGATGTTTCCACCTCTGCCACCGTCTCGTGCCAGACGAGGGGTGACACTCATTGTTGCGAGATGGTATGTAGACGCATCATCGCTTGTCCATGTGCCAGTATCGGGGGCCAGAGGATAGCCTGTGATGAGGTCGACGTTAATGCCAACCTCGAGCATAGCCCCAGAAAGTTGTTGTGGTTTCGCAGGAGCATGACTGACATATTCCGAGGCCACTTCGTCGACCGAAGTACCTAGATATGTAGATCTTGTGACGGTTGGTACCCTCCCCTGCACCACAGGTCCTTGCTCTGAGGTGCTCTCGCCTGATGCCACCGGGTCTGCGGGCTGGGTTGGGAGTCGAGGTGGTGTCACTATGCTTTCTGTGGTTGAAGTGGTTGTTGTTGGTGCTTGCGTGGCTGGAGGGACTGAAGATATGACAGTCGAAGTGGCAGTGGTGGGGTGTATACTCGCGCCGAGTAGGTGAAGGGTTGCCGGATAGATGGCATTGTCCAACGTGCTTTTCAGGTAGCAGTCGTTGTCGAGATTGGATCGGTCAGGAGCAAAGACGAAGCCTGCGCATCTGTCTTCGCCATGTTCGTCGTTGTATTCTTCACAATACTTCAGGCAGTTTTCGAACGATTTTGCGAGAAAGAATGGGTATATGTCTTGAGCCAAGAAGTCGATGTCGCAAAGCATGGTCCACATAGAATTTGTGCCTGCAAATTCGGTGCCATTCGCTTCGCCGCACGGTAATGAAGGAGTGGTAGTGCTAGAAACGCAGCCTGTACTGGTGCAGGGTAAGACCGCTGTGCTCGGAGTGGCCGACAGATCTCGCACAGCGAGTTCTGGGTGGATGAGGTGCAGAGGTGCATGGATGAGTTTGGCGGCGACAGTTACCGGTGCCAAAGGAGTGGACGCAACCAGCATCAAGCTGATTGCAAGGTAGAGATGGCTCATATCAGTCTGTGTCCTGTGAAAAGTGTGCGGTCCAAAAGCTACCTAGTCCTCATGGTCAGGCTTGAGATATTCGTAGCGGAGGCAGGAGCGTTAGTCTGAGACTTACCGACTGGTATTGGCTGTTCAAAAGGAACCGACGTATTGAATGAGTGACTGGCACAAAGGAGTGACAAGGCTATGTGATGTTATATTCGAGTATTTGAGGATAGAGAGGTTGTTGTCCCCAGATTCGTGTGCAGAAGAAGTAAACAAACAGACTGCACCCAAGCCTGATGGACTTCCCCTTTGATCAAACTCTTTCCCGTTTCACCTTGTCATTGCGGCTTCATTGTTCCGCTACTCGTCTTCGAAAGCTCAAAACAACATTTCCTAATCGTCGACAGGTACCTACTTGGCTCAGACTAGCTCTCATACTGTCGTGTTACACTGATCGCGGCACGAAAAGGACGCCTCGAGTATTGACACTGAAAGAAGTCTCGCTTATCATCGTACGAAGCGTTGTCCGCCCATGTCATTGCTGTCTCAGGAATCCGCCATACCAAGTGTTTGATCCTTTGCCACATTCTGTCGACGTTCGTCATGTCGTCATATTCACACTTCACGCCGCTGGTTGTGGGATAAGAGATCTCAACCCCACCCGTGCCGGGGCGACTCCGCTAGTAAACTAAACACCATCTTCAATCCGAAGTCCCGACTAGCTCGTCCTCATCTACGACAGTTAACCTACCATTCGTCTGTGTTACTCGGCCTTCTTGGCTTGTTCTCGAAGCTTAGGCGCAGTGGTGGCATTCTTTTCCAGATCAGCAGCCCACAGAGCAGCGCCCACTGAGTTGGTGAAGATAAAAAAGAGGCTCACAAACGGGACCATCTCAAGAAGGGTGGCGGTAAGGCCGAAGCTGTCACCGTTAGTACTGGTTTCATTCTGCCACTGAAATGAACTTACGAAGTATACCCTCCCCGATTCTGCTCAATGTGAGCCTCCCGCTGTCTCTGGTTCCACTCTTTCAACTGAAAGTATCTTTGGTGCGCCGTGGGGCCAGCTCTCTTGCCTTGCAGGATGATGAATATCGCGGTGCCAACGACAGGTATGAAGTTGAGTGGGAGGTACATCAGGTATCGGATGATGGCGTTCGGTGTGAATTTGGCAAAAGGCGTCTTGACCATCTTGCCCAGTCTTGCCATGGTATCTCCACCACTCTGGATTTGCCGCCCTCCACTAACCAAATTGGTGCAATCTTGCTTCATAAGGGTCCCGTCAAATGTATCCACCAGGGCCTCGTCGAGGAAGAAGGACCGAGATATGAGATTGGTGATAGTGGAGCTTTCGCTGAGTGTGAGCAAGGCGGCGGATATTGCTGCTGCAGGGCCAGATGTGAACGCCATGATGGCCATTTGTGGCACGAATGCAACCGCGAACATCAAGGTCGTTATTCCAATTGAGGTAGTGAGCACTGCTGCTAGCTTGGACATCAATGGACGCCATAGGTCGCGATGAGATAGGAAGTAAAGGACTCCTTTGATAGGATACTGTGTTCGTTAGCATCAGTCTGATACTGTCAGATCTGACGAACCAGATATGCTCTCGATTCCACTGCCTCTTTGGTCATGGCTGAGACCCTGGAGGCCTCCTCTTTAGCCACCTCTTGAACCCGGTTAGCTGCGTCGGCCATGGTGTAGAATGTATGTCGAATAGTGTGAATAGAAGGAAGAGGTCAATCGCTATTTCTGAAGTACTACTAGACTGTCAAGACCGCGAAGTCCAGCACAGAAATCTTCCCAGTCGCACCCACAAGACTTGATGAGTTTCTGACGTCACCCTTGCAACACCCAAGGCGCGCGTCATCGGCAACCGCGTAAATTGATGAGCGGACGTGCCCTCCGCCCCCACTTCCCCTGGTTGGAAGCAGCTTGAACGCTTCAGCGGGCATATTTATCGCGCTGCATGCCTTCCGGTTCCCACACCATAGCTGCCCATCTCATGCCTTGCCCTTTCCCCTGTCCAAGATCAAGCTCCTTCAAAATGTCATTCGCCTTCTCTGGCAGCATTTCGAGCCTGTTCACCTCTCTAAAACCAGTACTAAGGTAGAGCTTCTCGCCTGCGACAGTAGCAACCAATATCAGAGGTACATTATCCTCCCTAGCTCGTTCGAACCCCCACTGCAGCATCATCTTGCCAACTCCACGTCTCCTAAAGTCCGGATGTGTGCCAAGAAGCTCAAGTTCCCAATGTTGACCCCCTAGCCTCTGCCTGTCCGCTTCTAGGAGCGCCGCATAATATGGCTCCATGAAATCCATTTGCAGCACACTCCGGAAATACCGCTCTCCCGCGGGATCGCAGCTTTTGTTCAGAGCAAAAAGCTCCGCATACCGGCCGTAACAGTCTAAAGCCAAACGCTCGAATCTGTTGCCTAGCCATCCTCCCCTGACTGGCTTCTGCTTCCCTTTCACCGTGGTGGAATAACAGCAGTAGCCCATGATGGCCTCTTTCCCCGTCCATTCTGCATCGTCTTCATCTGAGACAGCAAGGAAGAGGAGCTCACCTCTGTACCACCTGATTTTGGTGCGATAGAGTGTGTATTGAAAGAATGAATCAGGATATTTGTCCTTGTGAGGCGCTGTGAGAGCCATGATTTCGTCGTCCCACATGGATTGCCCAACGACACGGGCGTAGTCGAAGAGATCCTGTTGCTGGACGGGTCGCACATGCATCTTGTCTGCTGGTGCAATGATGTTTGCTCAAGTCTGGTGATAGTGCAGTGGCTCGCTTGCTGGTTTGTGTATCCTTATAATCCTGCACACTCGATGAGTCAACATATGTCAGGCCACAACCTCAACTACATATTCGATCAGGGTAGTTAGTGACACCGCCCCATGCAACGCAAAGATGCTCTACGAAGCATGGACGATGTGGGGACGTTGCAGTGACTCAGGCAGCACTATTTCGACAGATCACTGTCATATCGTCTCTTCTCGGGGAGACGGCCAAAGCACTGGCAGGTACCGATTGCTGGCAAAGCTCGGCTGTAGCATTCGAATTGTAGACGATGAATTTCACACAAAGACTCACTCGCAATAAATCTAATAAAACGCGGCATTCGTAGCAAGTCGAATAAAATCGTGTGTTGTTCGTGGTGTTTAGCTTCTTAACTTAGTCCTTAGAGCAGAGATTGGCTAGAGACGCCCTAGAAATGCCGAGACACCCAGATCTCAACTCTGTTGCCATTGTCTGCGTCGACAGTCGTGCCCCCAAACTTGAAGTTGTTATGATGCTCTTAATATGAAAGCACCTCAAGGCTCAAGCTACTGTCCAAGATGGGCTGCCGGAGGTCCATGAAAGACGTGCCGGATTGCGTGTAGGTTTGACGACAGTCTATGATGATGTTCCCGAAAATAGTTGCGGCATCGGCGCGAACATAGCGGTCAGGTTACATCCCAGTCAAGTACTCGCTGATTTGCATAATCGTTTCTGAAGCGCCAGACGGAAGTCGGAGCACAAGACACATGAGCTCACTCTCGAGATGGGTAGACCTCTAGAGTGGCAGACCAGCCCAGCGATGCAAAAGATCGTGGCTCAAAATCGACAAGCCAAGGATCAAGAGCCACTCCATTGGCTCGAGCTCCAGAAGGCAGAAAGGTATGACTGGCAGAAAGCACCAGGGGACGACCGAACGTACCACCGGCATCAAGGTGTCGTGGAGAATCTTTTTGACTGCGATGGCGAGATCTGGTGTGGCAGGGCTGACTTGCATCAAAATCTTCGTATCGAGGTGAGGACGACATTGAGTGATGAAGAGCTTCACGAAAGAATCGTCTTAGCCTGGACCTTGATGCGACATAGTCACAGTCTGCTTAGTTGCAAGAGCCTTCAGAAACATGAGGTATCCAAAGGGACAGCTTCCACGCGGTGGACCGACAAATGCTTTGTATACTGCTGGCCTCAATCGGCTTCGGAAGCTGTAGGTGAAACTCGAAAGCATGTTGTGTTCGTCGCCGACCAGTATGCAGACTTTGATACGAAAGATTTCCATCATCATATCATGAACACTGCAAGAGCGCTTAATTCAAGAGAGGCGTTGTCAAGGCTCTATGTCATGCCCTTTTCACGCACAGATAGGGGAACAGTGCTGTTGCATTTCATCCCTATATTAGCACATCAAATCACAGATGGCCTAACGACTTTCCGATGGAACAGTCACTTCGCACAGATCATGAACTATACTCAAGCGGAGCTGATCACAGAGCTTCACGCCCTTCTCCAACCAGGAGCGGACGTCCTGAGCCGCCTACCACCAGCACAAGAAGCACTTTACCCGAAGCGTTCACACTCACCAGCGCGAGAGCGATGGCATTGGCTTCTGACGCGCGTTCTCCGGCACGTCCGTATACCTCCACCAGCGGCTTTCCAGAATCCTCTCAGACGACCTGAACCTTTGTCCAAGGCCGAGGCGTTCGCTCCAGTCTACGACAAAGTCCTCGACTACACCCAAACACCACCTCTCAATGCTGGCAATATCTCTGCTGACCTCTATGGTCGCTCTGCATTTAACATGCGTCGGCTCTGCAGAGAAGCGGGCATAAGCATCGGTAGCGGTTGCTTCACCCTCGTAGCGATGGTCATGATGGACTTTGAAGAACGGCAGCATCCCAACATCTCTCTCGACGACCGCCTGCCATTTGTCGGCTCCTTTCCCGTCAACCCTCGACCTTTTTTCACCGGGATGCCGACAGCAGGAAAAGAGAACAGCTGTATGCTCGCGTTCAGCGACGGAGTAACGCTACCTTTCCTGCCACGAGACCTCGATTTCCCAGGACGCTTCAGGCTGTTGGGACGGCTGGCACATAAGCAGCTACGGCAATATCAAAAGCGGAAGAGAAGTGTAGAGGAGGAGGTACACCTTGGCTCGAGGAGTCCAAGTCAACTCATCCCAGCGTTGTACTGCTCTACGCTAGAACGGATGGAGGGACGAGTGAGCAAAGCAAGAAAGGGTGGTGTCAATGTGCAAGGTGCGTATTCAGCTAGAGCAAGCCCGACACTCGCGACATGCGGAATCAGTTCGGTAGGAGATGTAAGCGCCATCCTTGCACCACCAAAGGTAGATCTTGAAGCAGCCTTGCCGGAGGGCAAAGACGTGGTGGCCGAGTTCAAGAGTATGGCGAGTGTTGTCAGGCCGCGAGACGGTGAGTTCTTGGTGGGTTCTATCGGTGACGCGAATCACTTCGGGTTTGGTGTTGCTTACGATGCCAATGCTATCGATCCAGCGAAGACTGGGGAATGGAAGCGGCTGATGGAGTCAATGCTTGATCGAGACTTCTTTTCTGAAGCGCAAGCTAAACTGTGAAGCACAACCGCTCATAGGAAACAATACATCTGGTATGCCCTTCAATTCAGTCATACCTACTTCGATGAGCGCTTGTTGCACTACCACATAGTATCAAGTAGTTGGGGTCGAACAATTATCTTGTGACGACCACTTGAGGATAGTTAGTAATTGACCAATTACAAGCTAACAAATTTCAAAAGGTCGGATGTATACGGGAAGAAGATTGAATGTTTGCAATAGCAATACTGGGGTATTCATTGGATATCTACGCGAGCTATGGTATTAATTCGTGACTCATTCCGACTGCATCGCCCATTTCATCCTTTGGCGATAGTCGATTGGTAGTATACACGTGATACTGTTGAAGGGACGTAGCGAAACCTCTATTTCATGAAGCCAGCCTTGCCATCTCTGTTGGCGTCAACATTAGGGTTCAACTTATCCATCATCGATGGCTTGCCCTGTTGCTGAGCACCGCTGCTGTAACCTTGGCTGCCATATTCGTTACCACGACCGTAGCCTGAGTCTGGTCTTCCCTCGGTTGTACCAAGGTTGGAAGAGCCAGTGCCAGTGTGTCGACCAGCGTTGGAACCGGTCAGACCACCACCAGTTGCACCAGTGCTTCTGCTTCCCAGACCATGCTTCTTGCGTCGAGAGATGCGACCACCGTTGTCATCACTGGAGCTGCTAGAGCTGCTATTGCTACCTCTGCGGGTGCGACCAGTGTGGGAACCCATCATACCGGCACCAGCACCAGCGCCAGCCATGCCAGCACCAGTACCCATGCCAGAGTGAGAACCTGTCATGCCGGTTTGTTGGCCATGATGACCAGGAAGGACTTTCTCAAGTGTAGTCGACAGCTTCTCATTGTACGGTCTTGGTGCACCCTCATACTCCTCGTGGGTGTGGCTCTTGCTGCCAGTGAGGGCACCGCCAGCTTGCTTGAACTCGTCAAGAGTCTTCATTGGCAAGGCAGAGATACCATGGTGTTGTGCAGAGCCGTGGTGGATCTCGTGGATGGGAACAGTAGTGTGCACAACTTCAGGTTGCACAGTCTCCTTGTGAATAACAGGCTGCACTGTCTCATGGACTATTTTTCATTAGCAAAATATCAGACTAATGGCTAAAGTGATTCTTACCGTGATGGTGGACGTGCTCTGCGGCAACGGTGGGAGCAGCAGCAGTAGAGTGAGTGGTTTGTGTTACAGTCTGAGTGTTCTGGAACTGTTGAAGCTCTCGTTGGACACGTGCTTTAGTCTCAGCTCCGTCGTCGTGCTGGAACTCGCGCTCAACCTGCGGGACAAGGTTGTGAGTGTGCCTCTCTGGCAACACCTCCTTGGCTGCTACGGGCTGGACAGTAGTGTGGTAGTGGTCCTGGTGAACTTCTCGGTCGATGGCCTCTTGGGTCTCCTCATGTCTGTGTGGCTTGATGACCTCTGAGGTAACAGCTGGGTTGACGTACTCGTCAACATCAGTTGTGTGTCCCTTGCGGGATGTGATCTTGTTCACTGCGGCTCTTGCGGCTTCCATGATGGCTGATTTAGAATATGAGGAGTTTTGTAAAGATGTAATTCTCTCAAGGTATGATGATGGAAGAGGGTTTGCGGAAATGATTGAGGGGGAAGAACACTTTGTACTTGGTGGGCTGCTGTGTTTGCAAGACTCAAGCAGTGATATCATAACGTAAACAAGCAGGTTTGCTCGTACCTCATGTGGCCGTGCTCCATAAAAGTGGTAGGCACGTTTCGGTTCTCTGCCGTCACCACAAACCACGAGGGGAGCTGCAAGCGGATTAATTAGCCTGACGAGAATCTCAGATTTCTATGAACATGATTTGCGTCCCGCTGATCTGTGATCGTATGGCAGGTACCACAGCCAGCTCAACCTTTCTTCACCACGTACCAAACCACTTGGATGAGCTTGCTGGCTGCTTTCCATGCTCCAGACGTTCCTAACTTCATGCGTACCCGTATGGCTGAGAAGGGCCGACTTACCCCTCGGTGTCGAAACACTAGACGGATAACGTTTCCATGAGCTTGAGTCTGTGTGTCGTCATTGATGAGTACTAGCGTCCTCTTGGGTGTGACACAGTCTTTCCGTTTGTTGCTCCTTGAGTGGCCAGTGTCGGGAAGGAAGCGCTCTGTATGTTCATCTTGTTGGGCAGAGGAGGTAGGAGGCTCCCGAATGACCTCAGCCACACTTACCTAGCTCCACAAGACACAGATCGTGCTGGTCGTGCATGGACCATATTACTATGTGACCAGTGTTGTCCCTCATATCGTTAGAAATTCGGAGGGGGTAGCGCAGTACTGACGTAGATATACATTAAGCTACGTCGCACATCGTTAGCTTGATGAGGTGTAGCTCAACCTAGAAGAGGCTAGCCAACACTACCACGTCCCGGTCAAGCAAAGTGGCCTCTAGGTACTGCACACTTACCCACCAAAATGCTAACTATCATATCGACAACAATACCTCAACCACCACGCATCGTAATATTGTGTAAACCTCATTATCGTTATTCTGCCATCGCTACGAGTAGGCAGGTGCTAATTAGGGTCAAAAAGGACAATATTACCGGTAAAGGCGCAGTGTTGTTAGCGCCACTATTGGCTACTGTAGTTGGCTAAGCTTGCAACAGCGGCCAATTTGCATGACCGAGAGGAGACTGCGTCCTGTGAATTTGAAAGGATGCTTGTCCCGCTTGCACTAGCCTCACAGCTCGCTTGGCTCAGAGATTTGTGGCGATTTCGCTACGCATGCGGCCAGACCGCATAGTTCATCTCGTCTAGACGCAGGGTCTAGCCAGGGAACTCCTTGTTTTGGCCGTGTAGGGCGGTGTGATCGTGCGCCTGGACGTGCTGTGGCTTGATTCCAGCTCTCAAGCTGCTGGATTTTGAAACTTCCCGCAAACTGTAACCCTAACCCATTAGTAAACGTCAATCGTGACACTTGGCCACGGATGCCCCCGGCTGCTATGACGCCAGAATATGCTCGGTGATTTCCTTTGTAAGATGAGCAGTACAACATGTACTGCGGATGCTGACTGGTAATAGAGCAAATTCAAGTTGCGATTGACTCGAGCCAATGGCCAGCTTGGTAAGTAAGATCAAGGACAGAGTACACCGGAGATCAGGCAGTACGGATTCAGCGACAACTTCGAACAGGGAAGAAGCTGTTGAGCCGAGGACGACAGAAGCGGCGGCACCAAACTCACCTACTGCTGACGGTCATCGGAGCAAACCTCGAATGTCTGTTGAGAATTCTGCTTTTCATGTCACCTCGACGGGAGGAGTACGAAAGTCTCTGGATGCACCCCAAGATCCTTACCAAACTACCTATGCGAACCGCAATGCCAGCAATCAAAACAGCAGATTCGTGACACTAGGCAATCACGAGTCGGCGCCGGGCCACCATGCCACTGAGGCAGACAGAGCAAGACGTGGAATGCTGCCCATGAGTGGGAACACCCATAAAAGGGACATCAGTCGCGAGGAGCAACAAGCTATGGTTAGCGACGTCGTCCCTGAAAGAGAATCTTCTAAGAACGCCGTGATTGGCTCGCCTGGCCGACACGATGGCTCGAATTTACAAGGTCGAAGCTCTGTTCCTCCACGCAAACCTTTGAACAATGGATCAGCTCCGGACCATCGCAGACAATCTGGCGCTGGCACTGCCCAGCAATACCGTATATCGCATGAGGCACCTCGGCAGCAACATCCTGAGTCAGTGTCAACAATCAGAGCAGTGAATGGAGACGAATTCAACGGCAGACTTGCCACATCTACAAGCGCAGGCTTGGCGCACCCTGCCTATAGAGACTCGTTTTCACCGAACGACTCCTTCAGCCAGCCAATGAATCGCAACAGCCATGGCATAGCCTCCCAACAAGAACCAACATCCGCAACAGCCCGTGCTAAGCCTCTGCCCCAGCTTCCCTCCTCGAAGCAAAACAGCAGTGGGCACTTGGTCTCAGACGCCCAGCTCGCCGAGCAATATCTTTCCACCTCTCGCGACTCGCAGATGGCGGAAACAGAGATAGTGAGAGCTCTCAATTCTGGTCATTTGGTCCTTCCTCGCGATTTCAACATGCAGAACACCGAAGAGACCCATGTTTATGAGACACAACGACCTGCTGTCGTCAACGAAACCGTCATCAGAGAGAGAACACAAATCGTGCAAGAAGCAATCACGCGGGATATCCATGTCCATCACTACTACACCTACCTCCAGCCCATCAGGGTCGTCGAGGTTCTTCCTGCAAGACACTTTTACCTTGACCGCGAGACCGGAGTGAAGACCGAAGTGCTCCCGCCAGATAATTGGCAGATGCCGGCCAATATGGCCCCAGTATCGCCAGACACGAGCATGCTGAAAGCCACTATGCGCCATTACGTAGTGGATGAGGAACACCCGAATGGCATGTTAGAGTCGGAGCCATTGGACGCAGGACATCGGGTGCTACGCCCTCAACTGATGGCATGATGGATGCGGGGACTTTCGAAAACTTCAGCGTCTAGAGCAGTATAGCAAAAGCCGAGCGAGAGGCGTTGTGTTGAACTTCACGGAGTCGGTTGCTGAAACGGTCAAAAGTGTAACATTAATACTGTAAATATGGTCCTATAACATAGCTTGCTACTGAGAGCCGGAAGCGGCGTTCAATGCGTCCTCGAACAAACGTGTGGTCATTTTTTTAGACTCTACTGACAAAGGCACAGACCATACTTGATAAAACCCCCCAGCATAGCATGTGAGCTCCTTTGTGCGAGTCCGTGTCTGGCCAATTCAGCTTTGTCTCTCAGGTACTCCGATCGGAGTGGCTGCGCCTCTGTGAGCAAGGCTTCAAATGATTTACAACTACGACCATGGCTACGCTACAGCCTCTCCCTCGTCACAAAAGGATAGTACCAAGCTTTACGATGCATCTCCAGGTCCACACACCAAGTAATCACAATCCTCCTAGCATCACGGTTTGTGGTGAAGAAGTTCCGCTTCCGCTCTACTGGCGTACAGTTGACCTTTGGTCTGCCGGACATACCAGCGACAGTATCGTTGTTCACATTGTTGCCAGTGGCTCCATTCCTAATGTCGAGTTGTTGCGAGACATTGTTCGCAATATTGTTTGGAACCAAGAATTGATACGTCAAGGATCACTCCTTACTCCGACAAATGATGTTGCCCATACCAAGAGTCAGTCAGATACGCGCCGCAATTCCAGGATATCGGATGTCGATGAGGTGGATGACTTGCAAGTCGCGCAAATGGTGGCCGAAAAGAAGCAGAAGGAACGTGCGAGCCTAAGAAACCTGCTTTCCAAGCTTGGATGACGATAAAAAGGAAACCGCATGCCCGTCACTCTCAGACCGTGGCACAGAATTCACGGTCTGAACACGCTATACGCAGTGCCAACTGCCTCGAATTTAGGCACCCTTCATTATTACGCTTGGGTCTTGAGCTAGCCTCTTGCATTGTCTGTCCTGCTACCAGTCGAACACCTCACTACCACGCAGCCGTGGTACACAGCCACTTGATTGCTTACATCGCGCACGACCAAGACAGCATGCCTCGCCGGCGCCCTTTCGCGACCCGGGCTGCGCGACACTCATATCAAAGAACAGGGCACCTCGAGCTTCCTCATGTTGTCGCTGACGCTTATCATGAAGGCCCAGCCTTGCCTCCAGCAAGAAGTCCTCTTCGTTGTGAAAGCCGAGCTCTCACTGCCAGAGACGCAATGTAGATGGCTTGGTCATTGCTTTTGCATATAGAATCAGCAGTTTGCTAAGGAGACGCCATGTCCACGCTGTTCAGGGACTTGATCATTCATCAAGCAAATATTTGATTCTGTGCTTCGCATTAGCATTGCACAGGATCGAGAAAACGGTCGCCCGAGAAAGGGCGGATCTCGATCATTCGTACAGAATAGCTCTAACACTTCCAAAGTTGAAGAAGTACCATAGTTGGATGTTGACATCCTGAATCCAGCTCGATTACCAAGGGCTACGTAAAAGCTATGCACGTACGTCTTGCTGCATGGTGTCTACTGGACCGTATGGGCTTGCGAGGTGTGCTCAATGGCCGCATTTACTTCGCTCATTCCGCTCACTATTTATTAACGCCTGAACATTTTCGGTCGTGCAAAGCTACCTCGTGTTCAACCTTCATCATGATTTCTGAGCTTGGGATTAGATCACTGTGAACACAGCCTTCAGCTTCTTCTGTCAGTGATCTCGTGTCGTACACCTTTGGAGCTGAACACGAGGCACACCAGTGGGTGAAAAAACTGCCCGAATTCTCAAATGCCAGTGGGCTTAGGCTTGACGTCAAGATAATTGGTACACTTCAGAATACTACTTAACTTCAACCATTGATATTACAGTACACACACGGATGATCCACCTCAAACTTCGCATATATAGGCTTGTAACCAGCTGCTATTACTATACTGAATTTGAGGTAGTATCGTCGCCTGGAATATCGTGCGCGACGACCCAAAAGCTAGTGGTATTCTGAAGTGTACCAATTATCATGACGCCAAGCCTAAGGCGCGGATTGGCGCCTGCAGTGATGCCTGGACTGAAAGGCCCTAAAATTTCCAGCCAGCCCCGTCACCCATTTATTGATGGGCACACGCCAATAACGTTGACCATTACGAAATGTACTTTTGTCGCCGGTCCCAACAAACCTGCTGGAGAAGGTTCTGTTGCGAGCTTCCGTACACGACGATACATAGCCGGAGTGACACGCAGCAAGCAGAGGGGTCTTGTCAAGAAACACGGCAGCCTGTCGAAGTCGTACGCATTCAGCTTCAGTGGACCTCGAAGCTTCGCATCAATAATTACAGTACCAGTAGTTAGCGGCCCAGAATCCTGGTGCCTGAAACGTTCTCCAAAATGTGCCGTGCCTGCCCCACCCACCCAAGTGTACGATAAGCTGAGCTGGATACTCAACGAGGACTTCCACTCCACCACTGCTCCTTGACAACGTAGGTTTACTTAGGCAACACGATTCTGAGCATCACATCAAAATGACGAAGAGTACCGTGGCTCGTCGCAACAGAGATGTCTCTGACTACCTCAGACAAACATCTATCAGCGATACTCAACCAGCGGCGACGGCCGACACATCTGGTAGCAAAACACCAGCAGAAGCAGCAATGCTCGCACAAGAATTGGCATCAGAATCGTCATGGGCAGAGCGATACGTTCCATCCACTCCGGCGGACTCCGTCATGACACCCAGCGCTTCTTCTGTCGCGGGCAACACTGAAGCGCCATTTCGGAGCATGAGCGTGGCAGGTGAAAGTGATTACATAACAGCGGACGATGCTCCTCCAACATATGAGCTAGCTACAAGCGAAGCAGACGTACGAAGCCCGGAAGATAACCCTCAAGTATCGGGATCTCAAACTAGAGCACCACAGCTTCAGACATCTCTCCAACCTTCCTCGCAAGCGCAGCTCGAACAACCCGGCTCGCAGCGGACAAGTGCACAACGACCGTTCATTCCCGGCCGTCGATATTCTAGACACGAAACCTCGAATGCAATAAGTGGCACGTTCACACTGTGGGACAGTCTTGACCTGAGCACGACTTCTGGCAGTATTTCAATCACGCTGGATGTGAAACCTGGCCCCCACCCGGCTACCCTCAAGCTGAAAGCCCAAAGTGGAAGCATTCGAGTTGACGACCTGCAGTGTCGCACAGCCCAATCCAATTCCCGTGGAGGCACAGGTAGCTGCTCGAGGCAAGAACGTGGCCCAGGGCTTCTGTCCTCCCTTTTCGGTTGGGGTAAGCGGCCAGCTGAGGTAGAAGCACCCCCGAGGCCAGTCAGCGACGATCCTCGAAAGCAAGCCGGACAGCATGAGCAACAAGCTCAAGCACTGCCGACCGCCGAGATCGTTGAAGAGCAATTCGAAGCCAGGGTGATTCACGCCATGATTGAGACGTCGAGTGGCAGTGTCAACGCTCATCTCGTACTGACAGCAAGATCAGACACAAGAATCAACGTCGGCTCAGGCAGCATCAATCTCCGTCTCGTGACATCTGGTTCGGGTGTTGGAGACCAACAATTCTCAAAGCTTGAGATGGAAGACTCGCGTAATGCAGACCTTGCGAGCACGACAGATCTGAGCAGCAACCTGAGCACACAATCCGGATCTGGTTCAACGACAGTCACCATCAATTCTGGCAACACTGATACTTCGGACGGAGCCATCGTAAGTGCGTGCCGCGCATCGTACAGAGTTACCAAATCTGGGAGTTGCAACGTTCACTACCCGGGGGATTGGGTGGGACTTGCTCATGCTAGTTGTGGCGGAAGTGGAAGTGCAAGAGTCTCAGGCTCTGGATTGGAATACGATAAGAGAGGCAACTATGAGGTGTACGCCTGGCGAGGTGTTGATGAGCCAGATTTGAGCAAAGCGGTCGAGATCCGGTGTGATGGCAGTGGCAGTATTAGCTTTTCGTGCTAGACACTCGGAAGGAAGTGTCTGAGCAAGAAGAGACCAGGTCTTTGGTCGTATTGGAGGAGAGTAAGCTTTGTGAACGGCGTCGATGACACCATAGGCTGATGATTTGACTGCTCATTCCGGATTCCATGCCTCCATGCGGTGACACTGTACAGCCGCTGCTTGTTTGTGCCAGCACCTTAGCCGAAGGCCCTCTCGACCGGTGCGCTGCCGTGGGTCTGTCCCTAGGAAGGAGCAACATCCTGCGTGACCCAAACCCACCTGCTGGATCTGTTGGTAGCGCGTAACGCTATGTCTCGCCAGGCAGAGAGGACATGATGGTGAATTGTGTTGTGCTAAGCCAGCTGAGCTCATTTCTTTTCTCCTTTTGCATCTTTCCTAGCCAGAATGAAAGCAATGGCCTCTTCAATCTCTTCATCGGCTTCCTGCTCAGTCATGCCCTTACCGTCGACCCCCAGACCACCTCTTATCATCTTCCGCGCATCAGCTAAGCTGTTGAGGTCCAAGTACCACAAGGCTCCTCCAGTCGCCACCATTGCGACACTGAGCACGTTGAGCGTGGCAATGTTGAGTGCTTCCACAGCTTCTAGCGCACCACTGACGTTCTTCGACTGCTCCACGTTGTGTGCAGGGGCGTCACTGTAGAAAGCAGCTTTGGATGCTAACCTTCGTCTTGCGAGTGATCGTCTAGTGGTCAGGACGGAGAGACCGAAGAAGGCAAGACCGGCCGCGAATATCAGCTTGTTGCGCCTTCGCCCTTGCTCCTGAATTGCCGCATTGTCTGGCGATGAGAGCACATTGTGAGATGCAGGTGTAGCTGGCTCCGCTGCTTGGGTAGATGCCGAGGGCTCCTTGAGGAGACGTTTTTCATGAGGTCGAATCGAGTCGGCCGGTGGTGGGAATTTGATGCCCGAAAACAAAGAGGAGAACCAAGACATCGGCAAGCATGTGAATGATTATGAAGGACAGACGCTGGAACGCTCAGGACAGCTTGATTATGTATGCGGTCTTCGGAAAGAACTGCTCGGACCTGAAATTGCAGCCACGGAAAGTCCTCGATCCACTATCAGCACGTGCTGATATCGAGCGCGTCGCGTCGCGTTCTAGCCTGCTCGCTCTCCTATACGAGCTAAGGAGTGATTCTCGCCCGCGACACCTAAGAAGCGACAAAACACACGGTCTTTCGCTAGTTCGTAGATGGTGAAGCTGTCTGCTGCTCTTGACTAAGGCTACCATGCTCCAACTCCCTTCCAACCGGCACTCAAGCTCCTTCGTCGCTGCCGAATGCTCGACAGATCCGCCACAGAGCAACCTGTGCACAACTTCACAGGGCTCATGATCAGTCGCTTTCTCGTAGAACCTCAAAGTGTTAGAACCGTCGTTCAGACCAAGACCGTATATGACCATAAAGACCGGTATAGTCTCTGATTGGTGTATCTGGCGGAACGGAAGGAGTACGACCACTACCCACCACCTTGACTAATAACTGCAGCATCGTTTTCAACAATTGCAGATGGGCAAGCCTGGCCTCGAATTCTGCTTGATACACGAGGTTTTTGGACTTACACAGGGCATGTGGTTGTGCTAGGTGATGGGCTGCTGTCTCCTTCAAAAAGATACTCATCCTATCAACGCCAGGGTCCGCACGATACGGTGTCTCGTACGTTGCCGGTTGTCCTAGGTTCAGCGCGTCTCGTGGCACCAAATTTGGTATTGGCCATGGCATACCTTCCATGAGCCGACGGCGGTATGAGGTGTCGAGACTGCCAAGAGCAGATATGCGTCATATGTTTTACTACTCGAATTTTGTGCTTAAAATTGCACACACGCAATATCTGCAAATCCATGGCTGTAAGGACTTTCTACTTCTCGTCCATCAGAGCGGTTGCTAACGTCTGGTCAGCTGCTGGCGCAATGGTAGCGCGCCAGACTTCTAAACGAAGTCATATCTGGAGGCTGTGGGTTCGAGTCCCACGCAGGTAAGCACATTGAACACCTACAACTGTATAGCCAGTACTAACGATATCATAGAGTGGTCAAGCCACCCCATGACTTTTCTTTTTGCCAACAATCTAATCTGCACTCCTGCCCTTTTGAATGGCAACTCCGCGTCTTGCAACAGTGACAACTAGCGGTTCTGACGTTAATGTGAGATACTGCTGTTGTCATTGTACAACAAATCTGAAAGTCCCAACATTCGTGCTGGAGTAACACAGCGAGATCTCTGAGATTCTCGAAGACTAGATAGACACTCTGTCAGGCAAGCGTACATTTGAGAAGCGGTAGTCAAGGGTGAACGATTAGAGTTGATCAATTGTCTCTATGAATGCACGCTAAATAATCAAGAAGTGAATGTGCTCGAATCATTCGTCTTTGCTCAAACCGGGTATCTCTCTTCTCCAAATCTTCATCGGCATAGGACCAACATGCATGTTCATGGTCTCTAACCTCGTCACCTCAAATTCAGGACTTGGCAGCGCAAACTCATATCGATGTACTAAACTGGCGATGAGCACAGTCTGCTCGAGGTAGGAGATGTTTCGCCCTATGCATCCTCTTGCACCAGCACTGAAGGCGAGGAAGTATGGTTGCAGCTTCTTGCCTTCTTCGCCTAGCCATCGCTCAGGGATGTATTTTTGAGGCTCGGGGAAGATGTTGGGGTCGTTGTGCACGACAAGCGCGGATATGCTGACTGAGACCTCGCCTGGAATGTATTGGTCCATGATCTGTAGTCCTTCGGGTGGTGTGACACGGCCAAGGTTCTGTGTTGTTGGAGAGACAATTCGGAGTGACTCGTCGAGGCAGGCCCGGAGGTAAGGTAGATTCTTGACGCTATCGTATGGTGCGATGACCTCTTCAGGATCAAGCGCGCGGTCCAGTTCTTCACGCAGCTTGGCCAGGATATGTGGGTGTTTCAGGAGGTGATACGTAACGTTGGCAATAGCGATGGCAGTCGTCGTGCTGCCCGCGTTGAGCATGATGTTCATTTCGGCGTCGATCTCACCCAGTTCAAGGTTGTTTGGTCGTCCGGCTTTGTCTTCCATGAGAGCTTGGAAGAAGTCGTCGTACTTTTCGCCGCGTTGGTATGCCTCAAGTCGCTTTTGTGTGCGTCTCAGATGGATGCCGTCCCATCTCTTCGCGGCCTCGGTGCCACGTCGGTAAATACCTCCGGTATACGCAGACAGCTTATCAAGGATCTTGAAATAGTTGTAAGAATGTACTATCAGAGAAGTTTTCTCGTTCGTTGTATAGAGACTGTCCCGGAAGGAAGCAGTGAACGTGGTCCCATCAGGATTGACTGCGTCGCACATGTCGTTCCCACGATCGATAAAACCGAGCCTTTCTGACATACCGATGTCTGCAATAGCCTCGACGGTAAAGAAGTTGGTCCACATTCGGTAGTTGATCGTCAGGTCCCGCGGATCTGGCATTCTCTGGTCTTTCGGAAGGGGTGCAGTGCACCGTTTGTCAAATTGAGCAACTAATCGTTCCACCTTGTCTGCCACCTTGTACTCCCACTCTTCGAGGTTTTTGATGGCATATGCGGAAGCAAGGATCTTTCGCTTTCGGGCATGGTCAGGCTTGTCAACCACATCGGCTAGGTGGAAGTGAGTGGCTGCTTGGATAAGGTACCCAGCGTCTTTGCTGCACTTGGTTCCGTGGCCGTAGATATATTTTATGGCTTCGGGGTCGGAGTAAGACAAGTGCATAGGGCCTATCCGAAGTACTCCTTTGCCTGTTTCTCTATGGCGTTTAAGGACGTATTCCGATCTTTGACCGCTATGAGCTACCACGATGAAAGGTAGATTGGTCAAGCCCGAGAAGAGTGACATGTTGGTGAATCTTCTCAACTGCTTGGGATCGCGAAAATAGTTGAAGACCCGCCATGATAAGGAGGCTATCACAGTGATGGCTGCCACTGCAGCCCAGACCGTCCATAGGGACAACATGATGTTGATGTGAATAATGATAAGGACAGGAAAACGACGCAAGTGTTGGTGCCAGGTGTGGTATGCTAGAATTTCGAAACCATTTCAAGCAGCCGTGATTTGAAGTCGTTATATTGAAGCACTAACAACTCAATGATGTTCCGGTATGATACCCCGCCAGAACGGGCTTTCATGCTTCTGGAAACGAATCCCACGTAGCCCCAGATCTGCAAATAGAGTTTGCGCTACTGCAATCGCCGGCGAATACTTACTATCTGGAAGAGGAAGAAATTGTGCGAAGACATCTTGCCGATCGTTGATGAGCTGCAGCCATTCCACTTATGGGAGCAAACCCGCATGACTTTCGCCAGCTCGCCAAGCACAGAACCTTCACATAGCACTCTTCGATGAAGTATTGTTTCTCCGACCCATCGTTCGCTGTGCGTTTTCCCTGCAGACTCTTGTTCCGACCACTAGCTTGCAGATATGCTCGTCAACTTCTTCAACTTGCTTGGTGCTAAGGCAGCACCACAGCCTGCAGTGGAGTATTTTTTGTTCTGGAATAACCAGAAGCGAGAAGCGAAAGCCTGACTGATGAACTCGCTGCATGAGGCGGCAATAGGAAAAGTGGTTATCGAGTCAAGCCAGAGACTCACGTTGGTATTAACCAATCTGACGGAGTTGCCGCTGCTGCGATAATGGCTGTGATAGCCGTGCAAGATCTCTGGGCCAGGAGCTGCTACGAGAAGCCCAGCAAGTACCTGCATCAGGCTTGTTTGGACAAGTAGCCTTGCCTTGGTGAATCTTGCCATGAGCCAAGCTGTTCTGGGCATTTTCCGTCTCTGCGCACAGAGACGCTTGACGTTGAGAACACGTCCTGCCCAGGTTGGTAGGCATACAGACCAGCACGGTGACGTGTGAGAGGCTGGCTGAACAGGCCGCTCCCGATGCTGGGGAAGAAGCGAGAAGTCCCGCGCATGCCCGTGAGCTCGGTACAATCTTCTTAGGCATCAATGCAGAGCCCACACGCAATTGCCATATCATTACTTCGGTTCAGTCGGATGCCGAGATGTAGGCACAAGAACGACGTGAGTATCAAGGCATGGTGCGCTCAGAGCTGCGAATGCCGACAATTGCGCAGAAACACCCATTTCGAACGCGTCAATCGTTAGTCCGAAGTCGCGTGGCGAACTTAGGCGTCTGCACAGGAGTATGCAGTCGGTACCGGGGCTTGAATCCCAACGAAATGTCTCGCTGTGCTCACGTCAATGGTGTTCCCACAATGTGCTGTCAATCGACTGCTTTCAGTCTTCTCCGGCATTGTCAACACATGTCCAGGCAAGGAACATCCCCACGAAATGGATCTGGACCTCGTCCGGTAGAGACACCAAGGCCGGGTCAGCCATCCGTCATAGTCGCCGAAGGGTGCAGCTCGCGAATGACCGTAACGCTAGCGGCTCACAAGCGGGGTGGGTGCTGGGCGGCATTATTGTTTGTCTTCTAGCTTGCGATGACCGTATCTAGAACTCATGATCGGCACCGCGGCCTGATTCGTGTGAAGATTGTAGCACTCAAGGTATCCGAGAGCGCTGGTCGAGTGCTCATCATCTCAGTTGTGGGTTTCGAACGTGCTGACTCGCACTTGTGTAGAGCATGCAATGTCAAGCTTTCCCTTTGAGGTGGTGAGGCCGCCGCCTGGAAGAGGATCCGAATCCCATGTATTCATAAGAGGATGCGTTTCGGCAAACTTTGTATACCGCAAGTACTTATGCAACAAGCGATATATAGGCTGTCCTATGTGGTGGTGAGGGAAGGTAACAGCACAGGAAATCTACCGAAGAGTGCAACATAATGCGCGGCGTGATGCGTCGGAGCGCGACTGCTGACTCAGCAGTCGAACTGCCATTCCTGCTTGCTTCATCGCTGGCCATGTCCTCGAAGCCAATGACTACCCCAAAAAGATTCTCTTCTCGCTCGAAACGTGTATAGCATAAATATTGCCTTGTGGCAATTCGGTTCTATTCTTGTCTATTCTGGCTCCAAACATAGAACTACCAGAAGTCTAGCCCCAGACGTCCTCCTGCCATCTTCTGCTCCGCTTCATGCCATCCATCCAAGACTTAGCCTCATTATCATCTGCCTTCTGGTGCTCCTTCACTGCATCAACAAGCGTCCTTCCAGCAGTTTTTGCCATTGTCGTGCTTCCGCAGAAGTACAAATTTCCTTCTTGCTCACAGAGTATCTTCACAACCTTTTCCTTGACATCTTGCTCAGCGAGTCTGTCTTGAACGTAGCACTTCTTCTGGCCCGAGACCCGTGAGAATGCAGTAACTACCTCTAGCTTGCCTTTCAGCGCTCTCTCCTGTAACTCTTCGATCTCAGATCTGTACAGGTAGTCTTGATCTGGGTTCCGGCAACCGAAGACAAGCAAAACAGGTCCTATCTCCTGATTGCTGATTTGAGCCATTTGAGCCCGTTCTTGCAGGAAACCACGGAAAGGTGCAATACCAGTGCCAGCTGCAATGAGGACAATCGGGGTTTTGTGAAGGAAAGGCATTTTGAATGCTGAACGACGAACGTGTGAGTATATAGTCGGTGTCGCATCTATATCAAGACCAGAAAGATATGACGTCGTCAATCCTGGGATGGAGACTGAAGGATTCAGCGGCAACTCGCTTGGGGACACTGCGACCGTGATAGCCATTTGACGAGGAGAAACCATCGAGGAACTTGAGATCGAGTAGTACCGAGGCGTCATGGGTCGTAGTGACTCGATAATGAAGGCTAGCGGTAGCTGAGACCAGTCGGTCTCGGGATCATGAAGCATTGTATGTTCGAGTAGGCGGGCAAGTGTAATGTGATGTTGTGATATGAACGCTGCGTAAGCGGATTTTGTGCTGAGATTCTGCAAGAAGGACTTAGTCAAGGCTGTAGGAGCCAGCTGACTGAGGATTGACACAGTATCTCGAGACACGGCCCCACAGATCTCAAGATAGTGGCGGAACAACGCTGAGACGTTCGTATGCTTGGGAATCTTGATCTCATCTTCGTCGTTCGCCGCGGAAATGAGCACATCGATTTGCTTCGTTTCGGACAATCCAAGGACGTTGATCAAGCGCTCAACCTCGTCAGAGGAATTGGTGGGCCAGACAGCAAGATGATCGCCAGTCTTGTACTTGATCTGTGCATGAGCTCGGATGTCAATTTCGAGATGAAGGCAACTCCTTCCAGCATTTCCAGCACCGGTGAGTGCCTTGATGTTCTTGACGGGAAGTTTCTGGACCGCGCTGTAGTCTCGCGCTGCCTTTCGTGACAATTTGAGTGGGTGGGGCTCGCCACTCTGCAGGCTCGACTCGACAGAATTATCGAACTCACGGACCAAGAGGCTGGGCACATATTCCGCAACGTGCTCCTCTAGACCTAGTTTGTGCTGGAACATGGCGAACAAATCATCTCTCCAGGTGGCAAAGTCCTCTTCCGTACCACTATTAGCATCGTCTGCTTTTCCCACTGGCAGGAGTGGCGTAGCCGACAGCTTCTCAAGGCACTGCACAACATCATCGACAACTTTGTTGTAATAGACATAATTGCTGTTCCCCAACCCAAATGCTGCATAGCGGATGTTGGAAAGCGTATCGGATCGTTTCTGGACCCATGCCAGGAAATCCGTGGTGTTGTCGCTGGGATCACCTTCCCCGTATGTTGAAAGCAGGAATATGACGAACTTGCTCTCAGCTATCTGCGCAATGGTATCGTGATCGTAGTCAGACAGGTCAGCAACAACGACATTCAACCCAAATCGTTGATGGCAATCTCGTGCAAGACGATGAGCGAAACCCTCGGCGGTACCAGACTGAGATCCCCAGAAAATGACAGCATCCTTGTTTTCTTGTGACAGTCGCCGCGCGATGTCTTTGGTTGCATCGTCCCTAGCGACAGTGCCGAACTTCTCTTGTGGTCTTTCATAGAGCTTGTAGAGATATGGATCTGGCTTCGCCCAGCGTTTTCCGTAAGTCAGATAGCCAATCGTCCCTATGAGCAATAGTATGATGGCAACGTAGTCATCAGCACCTAGCTCGAGAATAGATGGCCGAATCTGCGCGAAAGCGGCAATGTCGATATACTGGTCGATCTTCATCTTGTCCATCTCGCTACTGGGGGAAATGCCTTTAACGTAGAGTAATGCACAGCGATGCACTTTGCGTGGTTTTCTCGTACTGCTTCTTATTTATTCCTGGGACATCTTCGATGAATTTTCAATGTTTATCTGACCGGTGGATTGTAACCTTGTCAAGCTTATGCCAATGCACTTGAGTAGAGCAGTTCGTTGAATCCTTTCAAATCTACTATACAAACCGCCGCTCTTGCGTATTCGACAGTTCGGGCCGTAGTAGGCGAACATGCACGACCCCAGGGCTGTGGGGCACTCTATGCGTGCTTGCCAAAAGGAGTAAATTTACGACGGGCTTCTTGAAGCTTCCGTTCGGTGAAAGTTTTCGCCGGATTCGTCGCGATTTGCATGGGTGACCGGACCATGAGAAGAAGCCACAAGCATGCATGCTGGGTTGCATCGTGTGCTGCGAATTCTTTCGCCGGGCGCATAAGGCTAAATGCAAACCTGTAACCCCGAAGCACGCGTGACCGCGCAAGGGTAGCTGCAAGTTTCTTAGGCACATGGCACGCCCCTCGAGAGCAACGTGGCCGGCATTACGAGGAAAGTTACAGCCTAAAGGTGCTTGAATACAGGACACTTTGCTCTCGCGGGGCGTGACATGGGTACCAAACAAACATGGTGCTTTATGTGCCCATGTTCGCCTGGACTAAAAGTCGCTGGATCGATAAATATCCGGCACGGAAGGAGAGACGGTGTTCCGACATCGTGAGCAGCTTCTTGGAATCCCAAGAAAAAGAATAAAGAAGATTCTATGTGCCACACTGTTCTTTTGATGGTCTCTGTTGCGGACGGTTTGGCACAAGAACTATGATAGCAATCTTCGATCGCCCCTCGACAGTACGCAGAAGCAATGACAGTCTGATGATAGCTTCGATGCGACTCGCAATTCCTCTCGATCCGATTCTGCGGGGAAGTGACTGACAGTCTTACGCATCGTCAGATCAGTCTCTGACTCTTGTTTGCATTGGCTATTGAGATACTAAGACAAGTCACTGGAGAGGATCTCAGGATTGGCAGTGTGAGCTACCAAGCTATGTAGAGTACGACGGGCAAAAGGACAAGCGAAGATCTACCGTAGTCTTTTAGCGTTTGGGCACGGTGCATGCCCCATTAGAAGGCGAGCTTTCGTAGCCTGGCAGCAATACCCCAAATTATTGAGGTCGTGCATGCTGCCGACTTATGAGATTTCGGAACGCACGTAGAGACATCGACAGTCACGCTGTAGATGATCGAATTCCTAACACAACGATTCTCAAGAATGGACCAATGAATAGAGCAAACTGGCCAGTGAATGAGAATTTCCAAGGTTGCTAGCCTGATGCCGTTCGCAATTGGGATCGACAAGTGAATCGCTAAGCTCAGATCGTTCTACTCAAGCCAGAGAGAACCAATGGAGATAGGACATGTCTGAAGCAGACGGAGATTGCAATGCTCCTGCACCACCTTTGAGCATAGCACAGAAGGAAAGGAAACCACGAAAGTCTGGCGATCTCAAACCTTGCGAAAGGTGCAAAGCACAGCACCTAAAGTGCGTCTACAACCCGGAGACTTCGAGGTGCCAACGGTGTGAGCGTTCAGGCCACGACTGTGTCAGGAGCACGAAGAAGATTAGATTTCGCGATGTTCCTGTATCAAAATTCCGGGACAATCGCAAGCACGTTACGCACGCAACTACCAGCTCAGCCAGTAGAGCCTTGACTTTTGTGGACGAGACCAAAGCCTCATACAAGAGCCATGCCGACAAGAGTCGCGACGAGGTACTTCTAGCAGGGAAGACGCTTAATAACGCGGCGGCCGAAAGCGGGTCAAGTAAACATAACCATGAGGTCGTCACTCAGGCAGACTCACAATTATTTCCTACCACTGTGCTTCAGAAGACGACATTCGGCATCAAAGGGGAATCTCATGTCAGTGGAGACGAATACGAGGAATCAGACGCTGTGACTGAGAATAACGAAGCGCAGCAGGGACAGGACATTCTTCCAGTCCCTCAGATGGTCTCTCCCACGAATGGTTCGTTCGCCCTCAACTTTGAGCATGATCACCTCGGTCTCACACGAGCGTTTGATTCGGATCGCCTGTCAGCCACATCTTTTGGCAGTTCTCCTCGTCGCTGGATAGGAAGAATAGCGCCCACGCAATTTCTCGATCAAATGGTCAAAGTACCGTCTGCAGGCACAGCGAAAGAGACACAGCAGTACCTAGAGGCCGTGCTTCTACGTTATTTTCACGAGGAGTTGGCGCCATGGTTTGACCTTTGTGACCCAGACCAGCATTTTGCTCTCGTCGTGCCACAAAGAGCACGAGAACCTGGTCCTTTGCGGAGTGCGCTGTTGACCATCTCAGCGAGGAACATTTCCCGCAATAAGAGGTTTCGATCGGGTACGGGCATTGTCGAGTGGAAAGGTCGCCTGCTACCCGACCTGAAAGAGGAGTTCGCAATGCCGTATCAGAACGACTGCATACAGGACCTCCTTCAGCTAAGCATGGACCCGAAAAAACTGCATGATGAAACGTTGTTAGCAGCTGTAATCACTCTGCGCACTGACGAAGAGATGGGCGTTAATATGCAAGGTGAGGAAGAAGATCAACAGCTGTTCCTAAAGATTGGCAGCATGTTCGTCGATGCACAGCTACCCGCGTACCTTGCTCTGCCGCACAGTTCACCAGAAGTCTTCCATCCATCGCTCAACGACAACATAGTGCATTCGAACACTCCATCTCCATCCGTGCAGACAGAGACTGAGCTAGGCGCAAGTGGCCTGCGGCAAGCTTGCTTTTGGACCGCCTTCAGACAAGATTTGCATGCGGCATTCCTCAAACAGCAACCAGTGAGGTTTCCCCTCTCGCGATGCGAAGCCTTCCGCCAGCTCACCCCCACAACAGATGCTGTCTGGGCAAATCGAATGGTGACATTTTGTGCTGATGTGCTCGAATTCTGCTATGGATCGGACAGTGTGGATGCGAAGGTTGCGCCAGCATACACTAATCAACAGAGGTGGCGGGAGCTTCGGTCCTACGAAGAGAGCCTTTGTGCGCTATTGCCCGCCACCTTTGAGCCAACCTACTGCAGTGAACCAAATGTGGCTCAGGGAAACGTATTTCCAGAGATATGGTATCTCGACTCCTGCCACGTTAGTGGTACAACCTATGTCGAACTAGCACGCATGCTGCTAGAGGTGTTTAACCCTACGAGGCCGAAGTTAGGCCATGGCTTCCTGGCAGCTACGAACGCATTCATATCTTCGACGAAGAAGATCCTATTCAGGCTATGCGGCATCGCACTAAGCAACCATCAATGTCCACCAAGCTTGATAAATGCATGCCTGGGGATATCAATGTTCGGAGAGTACTTCGAAGACTCAATGGAGCAAGACGCGCTCCTAGGGGTACTAGGTCTTATGAGCGATCGATATGCTTATCCGACAAGCCAGATCGTAAGTTCGCTTCGCCGTGCATGGTACAGCAACGATGAGCGTCCAACCACGTCAATCAGTAACATGGACCTGGGGTGATTGGGGAGACCCACACCTGATGTGAATCAACGATCGTGCAGGACGTGTCGTTCGTCGCTTCTCGACATCGGCAATCATTTGTCTATCATGCGTCTAGAAGACGACGGAGCTTTGTATTCGCAAGTTAATGTCTATATCGAGCCTAGTGGTCGGTAAAATTTCGTCTGAAGTGGCGATTACTGGGCGATCAGCCCTTCCCCTCTGTAATGCCGCGCACACCCACCACTCCAGATGCCGCACCTCCAGGAAGCTGGGGTATGCACTCCAAACTGTAATCTATGGCGGCTCTTTCTAACTGTCTAGGCCACGCGAGCATCTGTATATAGATGTCGTATCACCTCGCCATAGAGGACATCTTCTTCGTCGACCAGCAACGATCTGGAGCAGCACGCCAAATCTCATCTCCACAAAAGTTTCTCCATAAAGTTTACAATCAAGCTCAACATTTTTATACGAAAGTACCATCACAATGGGTGCTGAAGTGTTCGACGAGAAGCACGCCACTGTGCACCATGAAGACTTCAAACAAGATGCTCGTCGAAGCTCGATTACAGGCGCCGGCGGCCGCCGTAAGAGCAGCTTCGACTCTGCCAACCTGAACATGGTCTTACCAGACAAGACTCATGGGTTTGCAGACGCCAACATAGATGACTCCATTGAAGATATCCCAATCAGCTGGTTTGTCTGGATGGTTGCATTCACAGCTTCCGTTGCAGGCAGTCTTTTTGTAAGCGACCATGAGCCCTCGCTCATTGACATAACACTGACTTGTATAGGGTTATGATACTGGTATCATCTCCGCTGTCCTTGTGACCTTGAACAACAGCCTCGACGGCCGCGAAACTTCGTCCAGTGAGAAGGAACTGATTACGTCTCTCTGCTCAGGAGGTGCCTTCATTGGTTCGATCATTGCAGGATTGACTGCCGACCAGTATGGACGGAAGGTTGCTATTTATGTCGGTTGCGCTCTCTTCACCATCGGTGCTCTCATTCAGGCTGCAGCCTATTCAATCGCGCAGATGGCAGTTGGTCGACTCATTGTTGGCTTTGGCGTCGGATCAGCAGCCATGGTCGTTCCTCTCTACATTGCCGAGATTGCTCCCACCAAAGTGCGAGGTAGACTGATCGGTTTGAACAACATGTCCATCACCGGTGGTCAAGTTATCAGCTACGGTATCGGTGCAGCTTTCGCACACGTTCCAAACGGCTGGAGATACATGGTTGGTCTTGGAGGCATCCCATCCATCGTTCTCGCTTGCCTGATGCCGTTCATGCCGGAAAGCCCAAGGTAAGCTAACAGCCATTGCCTGATGTTCAAACTTGATAACTAACGCTTAATGCAGACAACTCGCCTGGCACGGAAAAATCGAGGAATGCGCAAACGTCATTCGAAAGATCTACAAAGGTGCTTCCGAGGAGCAGGTCCGCGCCAAAGTTGCTTTGATTGTGCATGCTTGCGAACAATCGAAGGAGCTTAACTACTCCCAGACCCGATGGTCCAAGATCAAGCAACTTCACCAGGACCCTGCCAACTTCCGAGCGCTTGTCTGCGCCTGCGGTCTTATGGTCATCAGTCAAATGTCGGGCTTCAACGTCTTGATGTACTACTCAGCCACGTTGTTCGATATTGTCGGCTTCTCCAATCCAGTCGCGGTCGGTCTCGTTGTTGCCGGGACCAACTTCATCATGACCTGGATCAACATGATGTGCGTCGACCCTATCGGCCGCAGGCGGGTCTTGGTTTCCACAGTGTGGGGTATGTCTGCTGGTCTAATTGCCGTGGCCGTTGCATTCAGCTTCATCCCTATCAATACCGACACTCTCGAAGTCACAGGAAGCGCCGCCAGTATCCATGCACCAGCCATTGCGGTCCTCATCTTCATTATCTGGTTCGTTTTCTTCTACGGAGTGTCCGTCGGTAACACCGCATGGATGAGCACAGATTTCTTCCCAATGGAAGTGCGCGCAATGGGCACCATGTTTTTAACTTGCAGCTGCTGGGGCTCCAACATCATCGTCTCGTCTACATTCTTGAGCATGATGAAGGGTATCACTCCTGTCGGAGCCTTCTCCTTCTACGCAGCCATTTGCGGTGTCGGCTACGTCCTGATCTACTTCTTCTACCCTGAAGTCTCTGGCCTCACTCTCGAGGAGATCAAGGAAGTTTTCCAACACGGCTTTGGTGTCAGATATGCTCGCCAGCTCAGAAAGGATCGCAGAGAGGAGATTAGAGAGCGAATCAAGAACCAAGAGGTGCGGGCTATGGGACATTAAGCACTGAACCGAGCGATGATCAACAATCACGCCAATGAGCGTATATAGCAAATTGTACTTGAAGCAATGGCGCTGGAGAACTTGGGTCAATGTGGAGCTGCATTGCATACTATGAAAATGATCTCTATCCTTGTGTACTGTGTACGTGTCTATGATATAACGCGTAAAGAGTGTCTCCTCCGTTTCCCAGCTGGGGGCTGACGGCTGCTCTTACGGCTACAGAGGCAGATGTGAAGGTTTCAATGCCGGGAGGCCTAAACCGCAGACCTGGCAAGACGCCCGATCTCCCATTCGACTGTGCCTCTGGCCGACCCATAACGTCGCGATCCATGCAGCTTGAGTTCAAGTACATCTCAGTACGTCTGCCTGACACCCGGTTCCTCCTGCACACCAGCGGCTCCCCCTGTCGTCGACCCCGAAGACCCAACACTACCAGGCGCTATCGCGTGCGCACCGGAACTTGTCGCCGTTGCTGTATTGGCAGGCCCCGTCGTCGTTGTCGTTGGCACTGCGCTGGTGTTTTTGGCGCCATGGTCGTGACCAATCTGCTGATCCGCCCTTTTCATATCCCCTAGGCCTTTGTTCGCGATGTTTTCGTTTTTAATCGTTTCGGCAGATTGAGTGTTGGTCGCTTTGTCGGTCTCGGCCATAGCAGTGCCACGGATTGCGTCGCCGGCTCCTCGGATGCCTTTCACGCCGGACTTGATTTGCTCGCCGATGGAGCCGCTGGAGGAAGACATTTTGCTGAAGGCTTGAGTTAGTGTGTTCCGTTATGTTTTGGAGCCTTTAGTGATGGGTTTCTGTCTTTGAATATGCAAAGTTCTGAATGACTCAGATAGTTGCGTCAGGGTGCTGCTGTGACTAGTAAGATACTGGAAGTACGCCATTGGAAGTTCACGTTCCATCGTTGCAGATGACGTGGCCAAGGAAATGAAGTCCGGAAGTCGTACTAGCATGACATACGAAGGCATTGATTGGCCGGAGTAATTGGAAGGATATCATCTGGGCAGCTCCTGAAACAAGCTCCGAAAGCTCCACGATCAACCAGACGACAAAACCAGAACCACTGCTTCTAGCCTGGGGTCTTCTGCACTTCCGCCTCATGGCTGATCGCAGGAGCCTCCTCCGCACTAGGTTGCGTCCAAGGAAGTGGCCCACCGATGCCATCCTTTAACCAATATCTATTTTTCTGGTCTTTCTTCGTGATGATCCCGACAACATCGAACGGATCCTGTCTATAATTAGCGTCCGCTTGCTGATCCTTACCCTTAGAGCATTCCTTACCACAAATGTTATCAAGAAAGGCCTCTTGTCTATCAGACCCGGTCCTTCGATCTCGGTCTCGCCGTCCACGGCCAGATACACTTTATGATTTGCGGGCAAGTATTTCGCAGGCGGATAGACGTTCATTATGTATGAGTTGATGAGCATTGGAACGAATTCAAATACCCAAACCGGCCATTCCTGGCTATTGGCGACGCTGTCCCAGGGGTAGAAGAACGCTGCGGTCCGGAAGCAATTTCGAAGGAGGATCAGGAGATTTGAAGCGTACAATTCGTACATGATGACCTCCTGTAGTTGAAGACGCCCCTTCTTCGCGCTCGATAGTGGAATTGAACATTCAGAACTGGTAATAGATCAGTAATTTCCCATCAGTAGCTTCTTCGGTACTTACACATGAACGCAAGGAACATTCCCAGCAAGAGAAATAACGAGACCTTGACAAGGTCCATTCCCGCTTCGCGCTCAGCTTCTGATGCACCAGCGTTGACGGCCCTTGCCGCACCGTTACCTGCCATAATGTCTACAAGCCCATCTAACGTGATGAATGTAGACCAGACTCGACCAGGGTGGATAGGTGAAAGATATGGAAGGTAGTAGAGCGCTCTGCACTATATTAGCAGAAATACATGCGCAGCGCTTGACACCTGTTCAGTGACAGAAGAGTGTGTGCCGCCAGATCAGCAGACATGGCGTCTATGCATATTGAGGCCCGAGTTTCGACACGAGAATGAACCCTTACCTGCTGAAGATGAAGTAATTGGCGCCATTGTAAACAGGCGGGGCAACAAACAATAGCACCTGTGAAGCTATGAATATGCCTAGATTGTCGGTGTGGTACGAGCCGTATTCACGAAGGACGAACCCAGCCGTAAAGATGAGCGATGCCCTGTAGAGTTAACGAATTGATATCTGACGAGACCGACTGCCTGACACCTACCAGGGGAGCAAGAATCCAATTCTGTAGGAGCGATACTTCAAGTTGTTCTGCCAGATGTGGGCGAAGCCGGAAATAGCGAATAGCACGGCGAATGCGGTAGACTGTACGCGAGTCAGATTCGTCCATGAAAACACGGTACTTTCGACTTACAGCTCCGTGGACAGGCTTGTAGATGAAGTAGTTTCCTACACCCTCCTGCGGCGCAACTCCGGACATGATTGTCGGTAGTCTGAAGGTTTAGCTCGGAGGTGCGACCTGACCAGAGAGAACAAGGGTAGCGGCGGTGCTATCTGAGCAACAGCACGACACTTTCGAGCATCTTATACATCACAGCAGCTCAATGGACGTAGACTGCACGAGCGAGAAGCATGAGGCTTTTGTTCGTCGCTGCCTTGAGACGCGTATTCGAATTCGCCAAATGCAACAGAGACAGGCTAGCTGGCGAGATGGACCTCGCGACATGTCAGCTAAATAGGTACAAGTTTTAAACCCGGGGTCGTTGCTCCAATCATGCTCGAGCTCGGAAACCATGGTGCGCCATGTAATCAACCACTGGAACACTAGCAAAATCACCTGGGACATCTTTGCATGCTCCTCTGGCAGTATTTTCAGGCAACAAGAATACAGGAATGCTGTATGGAACCGCAAGTGATTAGTTCTGGTGAGTGCAACTGCGACTATTCGAGGCGAGCGCCCGAGAGATTGCAACGTGCTGGTTGGGAAAATGGACAAGCGAATACGTCGCTCGGAGTAGAATCAAGCTGCCCGAAGCCTGAGCCATCTAGTCACGGGACTGCACGTCGAGGCCTCTGAGCCAGACCAGACAAGTACGGCTGCGGGCACAGCCACTGGTGCACATCATCGCCATTAAGCCGAGGATGCATTTAGGTCAAGGCAAGCCAAATGTCTCCCGAGATGAGTTAGAAACGTAATTAGGATGTAAGGAGTTGACTCCCATACCAATCTGAACTTGAGCTGTGACGCTTCCCTCGTTGAATGGAAGTCACACCTATAACATGAATGCTACTTCCGATGCTGAAACCTTCGGTGCAGAATTGATCCTGATGACACGATCGTTACCGACCGACTGGAAATTGTAATTGACCGAAGTCTTGCTTCCTCTGTCGCATCTAGAGGTAAGTGTGTACCTGAATACACTACAGTCTCCTCTACAAAAGCTTGCTGCGTCAAGACAGCTGTAAACCACGGTACGCAATGGCGCCCGACGAGTCAGAGTCCCAATACTTTGCGACTAATCCCACGCCCAAAATTTTGGGCAAGCATGAGGCACTGGTGCGGGAATTTGTTGATTATCATGTTTCGACCAATCCCAGCACGAAGATTGCACTCGTCACTTCAGGAGGTACCACGGTACCTCTAGAGACTCAAACTGTGCGGTTCATCGACAACTTCTCTGCAGGTACACGAGGCGCCACTTCTGCCGAGTACTTCCTACGGGAAGGATATGCCGTCATTTTCCTTCACCGGCAATACTCACTGCTCCCGTATTCAAGGCACTTCAGTCATAGCACCAATTGCTTCCTAGACTTTATGGAAGAGTCTGGTGAGGGTGACGTTATTGTCCGCCAGGAATATCAACACAAAATGAGGCGCGTACTGGAAGAATATAACTACGCCAAGAAAAATCGTCTCCTGCTTCTACTTCCTTACACAACTGTGACGGAATATCTATTCGAACTTCGCAGTTTAGCCACGCTATTGCAGCCAGTGGGTAGCCGGGCGTTGTTCTACCTAGCGGCAGCTGTATCGGACTTCTTCATCCCCCGCGACAAGATGAACGAACACAAAATTCAGTCATCTGGGATAGAGAATGGCAAGAAAAGTGGCGAAGGCAAGCAATTGGTCATCAACCTCGACCCAGTCCCAAAATTCCTGACCACTTTGGTTTCTCAATGGGCTCCTAGAGGGAGCATGATTGTCAGTTTCAAACTGGAGACCGATCCCAATCTGTTGGTGTCCAAAGCCGAACAAGCCCTTCACAAATATGGGCACGATATCGTGATAGGAAACTTGCTCACGACCCGAAAGTGGGAGGTCGTCTTTGTTACCAAAGACGGTCAGGAGCGGTGGGTACGTGTGCCCAAGGCAAAACGGTCAAGAAGTGTATCTGGCATTGAGGAATTAGTGGGTAGGGCGGAGAAGAACAAGCCTTCTGATGAGGAAGTCGATCTCACCGGAGGTGAAGTTCGTGAAGGCCTTGAGATTGAGAGTCTGATCATTCCGGAGCTTGCGACTCTTCACCAAGAACGAATCGATGGCGGACCGTAGAAGGCTCGTGATTCCTCAAATACTGCGGCAGCGATGCCCAGACGGACGGGGGCATGAATCTTGCTAACGCAGAAAAGTGGCTTCTTCCAGGTGCTGGCGTGTTTGAGGTGGTTGTTGGCACAAGTGACCAACGAGCACCAGATCGACCACAAGGATGTAATTATTGTTGCCGAAAATGCAGATCTCGGGGACTTTTGCAGCAAGACCGGTCTTGTTTGGGCTGGCGCAAGATTCTGTCATAGGCCCTAACATACGGCGGCGCGGCCTAGTCCAGGCGGGGGTCCGCAGATCGTAAGCAAGCCTTGGCTATTCCGGGCAGTCGTGGATCCTCGGGGCGGCCATATCGGGGCTCCCATGGGCTAGAACGGAAGCATCATTCAAGGCAACAACGGAAATGGACTTGACCTGCTGATCACCGTACCACCGTCAACGCTCTGTGCCCTCCGCTGCGAAGTCTGTGCATCGACCAGGTAAAATGTCATTGTCATTGGTCGGGTAAACAGAACAGAGCACTCAAATTGTCCATTTGCAGAATATGCAGTTTCCAGATCTTCAATAATGCCGACGCCTATGATTATTGTACTTTATGGACAACTGTCTTCTTTTGACCGATATGGCCTGTGACTTGAGCAAGTCACGATGAGAATCAGTGGGGCTTGTGGGTAGTAGAAGCCCCGTCGCAAGAGTTACTAGCAGCTCCTCGATGGTGGCGCCGTAGTTTTTTGGTAGCTCGAAGGTGCCTGAGATCGCCGCTTCAACTTGGCAACTTCCCTGTTGGTTCCTTTCTCTGAGAACACTGACGCAGGAAGGCGTCTTTACTAAACACTGTTTGACGAGCATCATGTATCTGGCAAGAACGGCTACAATAGTTGCTGCAGGAAGCTGCCTCTACAGCTCATGTCGCCTGGGCTCTTTCAGCAGCGCAGCAAAGCGTTGGTCGCATACTAGCTGGTCCACAGGCTTGAATCACCAAGGTTTTCGTACCCGATCCAGATCCGGCTTCTAGCCTATTTCGTCGTCAAATCCAGCCATCGGAGCCACTTACAGCACCCCTCCCGAGCCATTCAGTCGTACTCGATAGTCGCGTCAACGAAAGACTTGCGGGTCAAGAGCTTTCAGTGGCTTCGCGCTCTCGTTCTGTACTGTTCAACTTGGATGAGCTTGCTACATATCTTCAAATCGCTCTGGATCTGTATGCACGGTTTGGGTTCCCTACGTATGACCTTGCAAATGAGACCGAGGTAGAGTGGCAGCATTAAGATCGTGGTGGTCTTTGGCAAGGATCCTGGCTTGATGGCTGTCAGTTATTTCCCGGCTGCATACTCGAATCCGACATTCGCTTCTCGCAAGAGGACCCATATAGAAATGCAAAGCTCGACCCCAAGACCATTATCCAAATGGATCGACGAAGAGGTCTACAGAAGCAACGTCCTTGCGCTGCAACCCTCCAAATCGGAAAGCGACGCCGAAGAAGACCTCCATCGAGATGCAAGAGATCTGGGACTTGAACTGGACCAGAAACATTTGGATGTAAAAACTGTTGCCTCATCCCTGTCAGCTACAACAATAGCCTCAGAATACAATCCAGCTTCAATCATATCTCAATCGACCGCACCTACGTCTTGCGATTCGAGTGAACGACGGCCGAGTACAAGTCTCTCGGGTAGATCTGCAAGATGCGGTTCGAATTACGAGACGCCTGCCATAGTAACAGACATGGAGCACAAACGGCACTCTGGCTTCAAAAGTGGATTGCGCAAAATGGCAAACTTTCGTAAGAAGAGGATGTCAGGATCTAGTACACCTTCGGTGATCAGCATCAAGAGCCAAATGACAGGTACCACGGCGGACGGATCAAGTCGAAGCCCTCCAAAAGGCGCAGCCTCCATCGAGTCAGGCCATAGCTACTCCTCACATGACACCCCACCAACCAAGGGGAGTTTCGACGCAGGAATGGTGATGGATCGCCAGGCTCTACACAGAAGCATGGAGTGCCAACAGCTACTCAGCATAAGGACTAGGCAGCTCGAAGAGAAGAGGAGGTTTCTCGAATACCAGACAATATTGATCAAACAGCTCCTCGTTGAGCGCGACATGCAGAAGTCCGCGAAGAGAGAAAAATACATAAAACAGATTGCGGAGCTGGAGACTAAGGTATGCACCTCACCATCGACATCTTGAGTCGGGCACTAACAGACGTTATCAGAGCGAGAAAGCGGTAGAAGAATTGGAAGCGCGGCAGTTAGAAGATGAGTTGAAACAACAAAAAGAGCACGAATTGGCCAAAAGGGCTATTCAGACACGCCTTAAGCACATGGAGGCATATTGTCAGACAGCTTCACCGCCTCAGTCACCCTTGTACGTGGACTTCGAAAACCGTCCTTCAGTCGACTCCATCACCACTCTGCCCGAGAGACATGTGACGCAGCAGCACTATGAGAACATGGCACAAGTTTATCATGACCGCGACAACATGGCTGATCTTCATGCTTCTAAGATCAACGTCCTTCGCGGCAGACAGAAGAAAGCTTTGCAAAACTTCGTGCTTAAAAAGGAGCGCGAGTTAGAGCAGGTAGAGAAAGAACAAGAAAAAGAGCTGGACTCAACCGATACCGACTATGCCAAGCAAGAAGCTGAAATTAGGCAGGAATTCGAAGGGAAACGCACAAGACTGGAAGCACGTTGGAGATTGCAAGCACTTGTTGTGAAGACACGTATGGAAAGAAGCACTGGACTGAAGTATGAGCCCCTACCCGACGTTGCGGCCGTTGAGGGATGAGTCCGGCTTGGCCATACGATTATCAACGACCAAATTCCCACGGCTGCGTCGCGCAGGAAAACACACATTTACACGCCATATACCCATTTCAGCGATATGACTCTGGCGCTATATATCTGGTACATATAACGGCCTACCTAATGCACTCAGGCATAACGATCATGCATAGCTGTTAGACGAGACTTTGGCTTCTTATTGAGTTGTGTTTGATATATCGTTGGTGGCATACTGCCCGATGTGACTGTCCTACCGTCAGGGCGTCATGCTATCGAGTTCAGACTGGTTGCATCGATAGTCTAGCATAGCCCTACGCCACTGTCTACAAATCACAGGGATGAATTCTTACAAAGCGTGGATCGTTACTAAAATTCAAGCCTGCGCTATCTTACAGCTTAGTACGGAGCTTATCCGTCTGATCTTAGGTGACTGGGTCGGCCGATAGCTGCGCGCCTAATGCCTGAAGCCAAGCTGCTCTACTACTTCATCCAAAGCTTGTATCAATATTACTATACCTTTTAATTACGGTAAGTCGACTGTTACTGGCAGGGAAGTCTTTGTCTCTGAGAATTCATCCCCGCTACATGTGTACGGTGTCGTAACTAAGCTAGGTTCTTAGGGTTCTCTCCCTCGGCCCCGAAAGCACCGAAGTAATAGGCTCACCGTGACTCGCTTTGGGCCCGCACATGCATGAGCATCCCCGTTGGTGCCACCAAGCCTACCGAGGTGTTTCTCGGATGCCTTTCTCCTTCGGCTTCCAGTCCTCCATCCTCTCAAACGTCCTTGATGTGTCTTCGAAAAGAACCAGGTTCGTTCACTGCACGCCTGTTCGTCGCGAGATTGGTAGTCGTGCACTGACTAAATTAACACTACCCACAAATATGTGTGAACTAGGAAAAGGTGGTGCCAGTAGATAACACAACGTTCAGACAGAGATGGCAGGAGGTAGCAAAAGCTTCAACACCAACAGAGCTGTTTGTAACGCTGCCGGCGACGCCAAGAGAGCTGAGATGACGACGTCTGGCGGAACATCGCAGATGATGCAAGCCATCTTTCTGAAAGACCATGTCAAGGTAGGTGCGGAAGCGTAGGCTAAAGAGCGCCTGCTGAACAACTTCAAATGCTCCTGTCCTGCATTAGGTAATCTGGAAGCTGGACCTTGAATCTACAACTACCATATCCTTTGCATGCGATCAGTGGCGCATGGCACTGGGCCTCGATTGCTTACGTAAATCAGCTACAAGCGCACTGCTGATGTTTTCTATATTCTAGCGGCTCATTGACATACAGCCAACATACATCTCTCGACCCACCTTCGAATCCTACCTTGCCTCACTCAGGAAGAAGAAACGACCTGCGCCACCAGGACCGCTAGTCCACGTCAAGATCACTCATACCGCCATCAACCATGTCGACCTTCTCTACGCTCATGGCGTCCATCAGAACAACAAGTCCGGCCTGTTCGTTCCACCTTTCACGCTAGGGCTCGAATTTAGTGGCATTGTCGCCGCCGTGTATAACCTGGAAAACGAAGCGTGTCGCTTCAGCCCTGGTGACAAAGTCTGGGGAGGGTCTATGGGCACGCACGCAGAGGAGCTGATTACTCCTGCTTCGGATCTACACCATTTGCCCAATCCATTGTGGTCGTTGCATGATATGGCAGCTATTGGGGCAGGGACATTCCCGGTCTCATATGGGGCTTTAACAACTATCGCGGGACTGAAGGCTGGGGAGACGATACTTGTACATGCTGCTGCTGGCGGTCTGGGAGTGTATGCTGTGGAGATTGCGCGGGCTCTTGGTGCAAAGGTCATTGGCACTGTTGGGTCCCAGCACAAGCTGTCAGTGGTGGAAGATCTACTTCGTGATCCGCAAACCGGTCACATCCCTAAAGGCGAGGGTATCATCAATTACAGCAAAGACGGCTGGGAGAAGGACGTCGTGGAGCTGTGCAAGCAGACTGGAAAGGATGGAGTCGATGTGGTATATGACACAGTTGGTCTTGTGCAGAAGTCCATCAGGTGCACAACATTCAACGGCCGGATCGTTGTTGTAGGCTTCGCTGCCCGAACTGGCACCGGCGCTGAAGCAGTGGAAGAGCTCGAGAAGATCCCCGTCAACAGAGTATTGCTGAAGCAGATCAAATTGCTCGGTTATAGATACGGAGAGACAAGTCGGAGGCTACCAGATGAGACCAAGAAAATGTGGCAAGGTCTGTATGAGCTGCTATCACAAGGACCGACGGTGATTAAGCCTGTGGTGTACAAGACGTACAAAGGACTTGATCATGCAAATGAGGCAATGGAAGCTCTTCACAGGCGACAGGTGTTTGGGAAAGCGGTTATAGAAGTCTGCAATGAGGATGAAGCTTTGCAGGAAGTGATGCAGCGTTCGAAGCAGGCAGGCACAGCTGTCCCTGCAAGACTATGAACGAAACCGAACTCGACCTTGACGTCCTTGGTTGGGTTAGTTGAATGTGATAGATATTGGCCCGTCACTTCTTCCCAGCTATTCACGCCAGGCTCGCTAACGCCCGCGAATTGAACGTTCTGGCGTGGATGTGGAACAGCGGATGGACGCAGCCAGAAGACATCCTGTCAAGCTATGTAAGTAGGGCACTGCGAACTTGTTTGATGGTTCTCACTGAGATCCTCCCAGCCCAGAGTTTCATCCTTGAGTTCATCAGATATCGCTAACGTGACCTCGAACTGATGCAGTCCCGTCCGGCACAGAACCACACTGCTCAGAGACGCCTAAGTGCATGCTCAATCTCGTTCGCCATCGCTGTACACAGTCAATGGGCTGTCCGTAACTGTTGCACACATCTGGCGTCGGACTAAATGAGTTCTGCCATCTGTTTGAGAACGATCTAGTACTTGAGAGTTACTGCTGACTCTGAGTCTCGCGTGCAGCCGGCAAATGCGATCAAAATAGCCTCTGCAGTACCACCAGTAGGAGCGCGATCGTGGTCCATCAATCTTCATGGTAGACGCAGCCCCCCGAGACCCATCATCCGCACTCGTGATCCAGATCCCAGCAATCTCGTTTCCAGCAAGGCTCACCCCGGCGCTAAGTCTCTAAAAACTGCCAAGCTAACCTGCCTCGTGTGGTGTTTGGTGAGCTTCACAGACCAGAGAGGGCACCTCACAGGCCCTCGAACGCTGCAGACGGTTGTCAGCAGTAGTTGGACGTGTAATGACTTGCTCGTCAAGCCAGCGCGTCCGGTCCGTCGGCCATGTCAGGGTCATGGGAACGTTTTCGTTGCCCTTGAGGATTATTGAATGTATCTGCTGTGTGCGTTCTCGTTGTCCTCGCCGTCGCCGTCGCCAAGCGTACAAGTACCGGATGGAAATACAACTTGATCTTAAGATCGTGTATCTGATCTGCCGACCCTGTTGAGGGCAAACGTTGCCCTTGGTTTGTCGCTGCGTTGGATGGAGTCGTCCGACGGCTTTTGACTGGCTTTCACTCACAGATCTCTTGTTCCTGGGAGGACCATAGACCTACGGCACAGTAAAGCACACTCGTAAGACGTGTAGGACGTCCTGAGTTCGTCTATTGTCTCGATTCTGGGTACTGTTCTGTTCGCTGGAGCCGGCGATCAAGTTCCGTGATGGTGGAACCAATTTCTCGCCTCCGCAGCATCGTATCATGGTCGTCTCTGGGATTTTGTGGTCGAAAACACAGCGTGGGCCACCGCCGAAAGCGGTGACGTCCGTTGCCTTGCTCATGCTCCGCTCGGTAGGCGCTAGAAGGTAGAAGTGTCTGGTTCGGCATTCTTTGACAGGATGGGGATAGGCCGTACAGCTGGACCCATAGTACACCTTCTGGCGCTGGTCCCATTGTTCAACTTCAACTACCACTTACCGTAGCTGAAAGCTGCCCGTCGAGATCCGTTCAGTCCGAATCCTTTCCCAATGTTCATCTACGGTTGAATTGGCAGCAACCGCCAGTGCTAGACCTAAAATTAAGACATCCTCCGCCCTCCGACTCCCATTGCATGCACCCATCAGCTAGCAAACATCGTTAGCACGAAGAGGATAAGTCGATAGAGGCGATGTCAACACAGCGGAGGCCTTCCATTGACAGGTACCGACTTACCGCTCCGGTAGCTACAGCACCCGTCTTTACTCTCCCAATTCAGACTAAAGGGGGTATGTCAGTAGAAGTATCGTGACCGGCTGGTTAGCTCGCGTACCAGCCGTCTTGGGATCGGTAATTTAAGCACCTGGAATGAGTTAGTAAATATGTATTGGCAAGACCACTGCTGAATGAAAGTTGCCGGCAGAGAGCACGTGGGCAGTCGAGCCGAGGCACATTACGTGATGCGTCTCGAGCTCGACGCTTCAGCTGGCGCTCATTGCATGGATAAAGAGTGACGGCTTCTGTAGAGGGAGAAACGTACCCATCAGAACTATCGTAGTTCAAACACCCATCTGTCTTGAGCGGCCTGATGGAGATTAGTAACTTGTACCGGTGCGACTGCTGTTGGCCACCGTCATTGCAATGTGAAGATGGAATGAATTTCGTTGTGGGGCGGCCGGAGAACTTACCCTCGTTCACCCGAATTGTAATTCAAACACCCGTCCTGTCGTCGTCGTTAGGATACACCATTGCATGTCTCATGATGTGAGGGGCTAGGCCTGATGCTGGTTGTCACACAAGAATATGTTTACATGAACGCACCTGGTTATCGTAGTTGAGGCAGCCGTACTGAAGATGTTAGTAAACCTGTAACGGTATGATTGCTGTTGGGGAGGAAAGGTGAAAGGACAGTGCTCAGGCTGGCTTTGAGAGACCTGCATAGACTCGTACTTTATAGCCTGTGCATAGGAGGGTGTGTCGCTGCAGGACCTCCCAGGTCACTCCTAGGCTCTCTAGTTTCAGTACTATATACCTTTTGACCTCTACCTGGCCCTCGCACTGGCGGCTTTTTTAGGCGAAAGAAACTTACGACTTTGTATTCCGGACCAAACCGCCCGGAGTTGTAATTCAAGCAGCCTTCTGTTTTGCCTTAGAGAAGGTCAATAAAAACCAGGACCAGATGGGGGCGACTTCAATGTACCAGGTCCAAAATTCAAACAACCAGGATGTTCTTTGTCATCTTGGTTACGATCCTGGATACCTTGGGCGCCGCGTGGTAGATGAGGCGCATCGTATGGTGGCGGCGGCTCCATGTGTGGAATGTTGGCGCGTGGCTGTTCTGTAGCTCCATAGGTGCTTGGTTCGGAAAGTTGTCGAGTCTCATGTTGCTGTGGTATGAGCTGGTCGGTACCCTGTTGTGCTTGTCTCTCACGCTCCTGCCGCCTGAGCGCTGCCTTCGTCATTGTGATTGTCGAGTGCGGTCTGCAAAGCAGTCTATGACTCGCGAGCTGTTCGCCTTCGCCTATTCTGTGTTTCTGTGTCTAGTGTGGTTTGCTAGGTAGTCTGAGCTATCTGGTTGAGCGTGGGCTGTAGTACATGAAGATCAGTTTGCGATGGGAAACCGAAGCTCGTATTGATGGTCTGCTTATGAAGGTGTATGCTCTCTCGAGGGACCCACACATCTTGTGGAAGACGGCAAGAGCTCCGTGTCAGATATGCGGATGCCTGACGCTTTCTCGAAACAGTCCTAGCGCCATGACAGCCACTCTCAGGCTTCACGAATCTTGCTAAGGTGATTGGCGTAGCGTATTCAAGGGCGAGACCGTTCACCTGGTGCTGACACTCCGTCGAGACTACTAAGCGAGCTGAAGTCCGGATGTTGGCAATGATGTTCTTTTAGCGCGCGCTGGACGTTCTTCCGCATGACACGAAATAAGGTTGGTGGGTGCGTGAACTCCCCATAGGGGAAGAGCTCGGGACAAGATACTTCTACGGGATTCCAGTAATGCCCATGTAGAAACGTCGTCCGTTGGAGGAGCTGTGGATAGACATAGCCAAAAATGACGTTCTCGAAGCACTCTCTTAGCTCTAGGATCTAGTGTCTAACGTGAATGCAAGAGGCCATCACGATTCCAAGTCTCAATTAACAGAAGTTTGCGGCTCTATTTGACAATAATGCAATAGCATCCCATGTGAAGCTACATTCCACTCTCCCATACCTCTCAATTGGCCTTTGTGTCGACGTTGTGCACAGAAACGCCCCCTGAAACACTTCTCCTCTTCTCTTCGACCTGTTGCACAGTACCTTCCAGACCCATTTCCGCGGCAAGAACAGCGCCCTTGTGGGATGCGGCACCACCAGCAACGATAGCAGAATCGCCATCGAAGAACTTGGCAATCTCCTCGAGTGGTGTGTTTCTGGTTTCGATGTAGTAGTACCAAACCACGAAAAGTTCAACAGCTAGCCAGCAGCAGTAGAAGATATAGTACTTCCACGCGATGTTGGTTAGTGCGATGGGGTTGACGTATTGGTTGAAGAATAGCGCGAGATCGACGCAGAGGAACATGACTGTCATACCCTTTGCTCGAATGTTGTAAGGAAGGATTTCCACGGTGTATCCTACCAGCAAGCCAGACCAGGCTGCGTTGTAGCAGAAATAGTAGAGGAAGATCATGGCAATGACAGCATTAGCTGCGCCGTGGTTACCGTCGACGGCGTATCGTGCCGAGCAGATGGTCCAGACAATGAATGTAACCAGCATACCTGCAGTCGAAGCGAGGAACAGTTTCCTGCGACCAACCTTGTCCACGAAGAAGCACATGCTGACAGCAATGATGAGGTTGAAGATCTGTAGGCACCCATTGATCAGGTTTTGTGTCAGAGTGTTCGTGTAGCCAATGTCCGCGAGGACCTTGAACAGATAGTATGAGACAAGGCCGTTACCAGACCTGCGCAGAATCAGTATGCTGTACGAAATAAACTTGTAGAAAAACTTACCATTGAGAGAAGAAACCAGCGGAAACAAGAATGATGAGACGATGGCGGTTGCCCTTGGTTCGGATCAACTCCATCCAGCTGTTGGACTCAACCTCTCTCTCCAATTTCAGGGTGTCTCGAATCTCGATGAATTCACATTGTACCATCTCATCCTGGATATTTCCATTTGCGTGTACTCTGCCTAGGACCTGCAATGCTTGCTCTTCTTTGCCCTTTGAAATTAGAAACCGAGGGCTTTCCGGCACGAAGAAAATGAACAGGATCTGAATGGCGCTAGGTGTGAGCTGCACGATGGTGGGAATGCGCCAGGACCAGTTGTTATCAATGCGAGCCGTTCCGTAGGTCAACCATGCTGTGCATCAATTAGTCAAAGCTTGGAGAAGAGTAACCCGGTGAGCTTACCTGCGACGATTGAACCTGCATACCACGTCGTGTTGTAGATCGTCGTAAAGATTGCACGATGCTGAGGATGCACGAGCTCGGTGATAAGCAGTGGCGAGGCGCCATGCGCGATGGCCACACCGAACCCGATGAAGAACCTTGCGGCGATGAACATGCCCAGGTTGGCTGCAATGCTCTGTAAGATGACTCCGAAAACCATGATGACGCATCCGATGAGTATACCCATTCTGCGCCCCAGAATGTCGACTGTGTAAGGGACGAACGGAATAGCACAGATTGAGCCGACAGGCATGATAGCGTTTAGGATACCAAGAATAGTGGGTTTTGGGTAGTTGAAATACTCTTGCCATGGAGGCAATGTTTGAAGACCGTTCATCATAGATCCATCGTAGCCGTTGGTTGCTGAGGTGAGGACCACCATCATCAAGCAGAAGTAGGTCCTTCGTAGAGCCGGATCTGTATACCAGGTGACGGCCGGAAACTGCCTTCCGGCGACTTCGAAGTAGCCATTGCCCATAATTGCGGATGTGTGCTGAGCAGATAATAGATGAGTGAAATGTGAGGTGTCTGGCAGAGTTGACAAGCACAGGAGGGAAATCAGACACTATATATCCAAAACCGTCTTCTGCCTCTAGTCAGAAATCGCCCTTCATCTTCAGAACCTGTGGCAGCGGAGCCCCAGCGGAACACTTCGCGTGAACGAGAAAAGTTCTAAAGGGTTTGCGTCGCAAGCGGTGTCACCGTTCCCGGCCAACGAGAAGGGCTCATAGAGACCAAGCTGGCGCGGGATTAAGCCTTCAATCGCTTCTCCTGGCTAAGAAAGAAGCGAGCATCGCGTAAAGAGCTTGACTGTGGAAAAGCATTGCCACCAGCAGCTCCACATTTGTGCGCCGAAGTCCTCCTCGAGGTGAAAAACAACCTGCCTTAGCCACCCTTGTGAGGCAAAAGCTGCCCCATGGGCACGCCGTGGAGAAAGTAGTGTGTTCAGTTAAGAGCCGGAGAACAAGGTTTCCGCTTCGAGCGAGCCCGACTTGGCTGGACACCGGCAGCTGGATTTCCCCCCGAGCTGAATTTAACCAGTCGTTTCTGATTGGCAGCAAATTAACCAGTGACCCGGGATATCGAATTTGTGGGGTTCGGCTGATCTACCATCTACCCTGTACGCCGAAGCCCCTCTGCACGCTCACGATGCTCGCCGGCACGGGAAGCTGGAACGAACTTGCAAGCCTAGTTCTTCAAGGCTCGTGACCTGCATATGCCTCTCCTGGAAATCAGCCTAAAAGGAGTCTCTCGCCAGAGCTTGTCCTTTGAGCTGATCAAGCTGACGTCGCGAGCATTCCATACTGCCGGCAGATGTCAACGATAGTCTCTCCACAGCATCAACATCGTTATGCTCCCAGTCATGGGACAGCGGTGGGCTTGCAGATGCAATTTACATGGCGGTATGACGACTTGATGTTGGTCTGAGCTGCCTCATTGAGAACAATGGTATCGCTTGGACAATATTGGCATCTCCCATCCATGGATCCGGTACTGAAGTCTGGCAATTCTCAAGGTAACAATGAGCCTCAATAACAGCTTCCAAGGTTTATCGAGATTGGATCTGCATCTTGATCATGGGTACTGCTGTGAAGAGTAAATCACTATATCTTGCGCCGGCTCGCTGATACTGCACGCCACACTGTCACCTCCCGAGTAAACTTTCATCGTTAGTCACTATGCCGTCGATAACAGCAAGCATCTTGACACTGCTGGCGTCCTCGTCAGTAGTCTTAGCAGTACCTGCACCTGTTGCTAGCAGTTCTGCTGCACCAGTCTCCCAGATCTCCGATGGTCAGCCACAAGCACCTTATTCAACCGTTGTACCAGTTTCTCAGATCTCCGATGGCCAACCGCAAGCTCCTAATGCACAAGCGTCGAGCTCAACACCAGCACAGGGTTCGAGCTCAGCACCTGCACTAGCACCACCAGCATCCACTGTCAGCGCCTCGTCGCCCTACTCGACCTGCGGATCAGATTGCATCTGCCCGTACGCAGCCCCATACCTCCACGACCTTGCAACGGCAAATGGATTGCTGTACTTTGGGACAGCTACCGATCAGCCTGGCACAGGCGAAGACACCGATATCATCTACCAGAAGATACTCAACAACACCCACATCTTCGGTCAAGTCACCCCAGCCAATGGCATGAAAGGCATGAACACCGAGCCCGAGCTCGGCGTCTTCAACTATACTATGGGTGACGTTGTGGTCAACATCGCGCAGGATCACCACAAGATCCTTCGTTGCCACAACCTTATCTGGTCAAGTCAGCAACCTGAGTGGTTGACAAGCGACAATTATACCTGGACTCGTGAGACGCTTCTGCCCGTGATGGAGAACCACATCAAGACCATTATCACTCATTGGGCTGACGTCTGCCACGCCTGGGACGTCGTGAATGAAGCATTTGCCAGCAACGGTAGTCTATCAGCCTCACCTTGGCTGGACATCATCGGGCCGGACTACCTTCCTCTTGCATTCCAATATGCGCATGAAGCAGTCCAAGCCACCGGCAGGGATATCGACCTGTACTACAATGACTACGGCATTGAGTCCCCAGGCAACAAGACCAACGCCGTGTACCAACTTGTGCGCGACTTGCAAGCACAAGGCATCCAGATCGCCGTCGGTCTGGAGGCGCACTTCACAGTGCTCGACCCGAACACCTATGCTAACCAGGCAGCCGTCATGTCCGGGTTGCAAGACCTGGGTGTGACTTTCGCGCTGACTGAACTCGACGTACGCTTCCCCACGCTGCCGCCAAACGCGACATACAGCTATGAGGCACAAGCATACCGATACTGGGAAAGTGTCTCCGCGTGTATGCAATACAGCAACTGTGAGGGTATCACCGTTTGGGACTTTGAGGACAAGTACAGTTGGATTCCTGAGACCTTTGAAGGTCAAGGAGAGGCATGCCTGTACAACTCTGACTATTCGAGGAAGCCAGCATATTATGCAGTCGCTGAGGCTCTCCAAGGGCAGGCATGTACGGTGTGTGGAGATGTGAGCCAGTATCAGACGACTGATTCCGATACTTGTGCTGATCCATCTGGGAACTGTAACTAGTTGTGGAAAACCAGCCATGGTGTAATGTCTTGTTCGGCTAGGAGACGAATGAATCGAAAGTGTTAGGTCTTGTACTTGACCTTCAACCAGACTTGTCTTCGAGTGTTGTGGTACTCACCAGCAGGCGCTCACCTAGCTCGACTTCCTGGGCCTCAATGCCGACCCTTGCTACCATTGAGCTCCCTCGTTTCGTCTAGCCTGATGTTTCTCTTCATTCAGCCTACAGCTCGAGCAGCATACGGCTCCTGCAAGACATGCTCAATGGCGACCAGCAGTACTCTTGACTTCGCCTGTAGTCGTAGACATCCCATATCTTGCACCAGGATTCGTATAATCTCTAGAACGTGTATTTTGTGTGCTCTTATCAAGCCAGGAGCTGTTTCTGTCCCACTCTGCTAGATCTCAAACTCTTCCTGCGCAATCTGACATATCCGGTGGCAGGATATCTGACCAGCCTGTCCAATGTTCTGTGGTCTATGTCGCTTAGGAGGCTGTGTTGCCGCTGAAGGTCTCCACGCCGGGCGTAGTGTGCAGAACGCAGTCCTCTTCGTCGTATGCCGCAGCAGCTGCAGGTGGCACCTGGTCCGTTTGGGGCAGTGCCGCAATCTGGTCACTCCGTCGATGAAGGCTATCTGCTGGCTATCGTGCGACAAAACGCGAAGCACCAGCCGATCTGGTCGAGTCAGCAAAGGCCTCTCCTACCGTCTCTTCGTAGCAGCTAGCTGGCTAGAAGTCGATGTGTGCATAATCATCCTATTTCCGTGAGACTGCAATGCAGGCGATGGTATGCAATATGATGAGCATGCGCGACTGACCAAGACTGCTCGTGCCACCGTGGTTGCCACGGTACAAGGAATGTGAGCAATATTGTCTCTGTGCAGCTAAGTAGATGCATTGGACCTGACGCTTCCTGAGTCCTTTCAAAAGCCTAGGAGGGCAGCCCTAGCCACGCCTGTTAGGTCTCGGCATCCTTGACCACTAGCGGAATGGTGCCTTCGCCTCAGCGGATGGACGATGCTTACCACCCTAGAACTCCTGCTTCGTCGATTTCACTGAGTTCACTGAGTTCACTGAGGGTCACTGAGATCACCGAGGTCATCAAGGTCATAGCATCTTCGTGCACGATTTTAGCACCATCAATCAACCATTTCGAGGCGCAGTCAAAGAGGTGAACAGCAAGGGCGATAGTTTGGAAAATTGAATTAATCAAGGACGCTCATATACCAAGCTTCACTCATCTGGATTCCACATCCGCTCAGATGACTGCAGCTTGTATCGTGAATTTGAGGATATCTCCGACCTCTCATGCAGCGCCAGCTCAGATGCCGTCGTCAGTTGATTGGAGAGCCAGCATGTGCTGCAGCTCTTGCCATCGTCATACTCAGCACGTCTCGTCTGGCACACCATTCGTTCACACCAGCACCGAAAGGTGATTGCTCAAGTGACCCTGAGCTTACCAACCACTTCCAGCTACAGCACTGTTCCCAGTGCCCCAGGTATCCTCGGCAGGTGCAGGAGCAGAGGCAGCGCCGCTACCATTTCCCCAGGCTTCTTCGACCGGAGCACCAGTATCACCAGCACTAGCACCCCAAGCACCATCTGCAGGAGCAGCACCGTTGATTGGCTCGTTCTCTTCATCCCCAGAGTCATCATCGAAGTCAAGATCAGCAGCGTCGGCCGGCTTGTACTCCTCAAGGAAATCCGGGACACTCCAACCGTTCTCGACGAGGATCTTCGCCAGGAACGGGGCCATGTGCTCATCCTGCTCGTTGTAGAACGATGTGGCCAACCCCTGGTTTCCCGCTCGACCTGTTCGACCTGATGACACGTTAGCTTGTGAAGCGGACGAAGAAGGAAGTGGCCCACCGATACGATGAATGTACTCATCATGTGGCTGGTAGTCGGCTGTTGGGAGGTCGTAGTTGATGACGTGCATCACGTTTTTGATGTCAAGTCCTCGACCACTGACTCCAGTTGAGATCATGATCGGTGCAAGACCTTTGCGGAAAGCTCGGCTGCAAGGGGTGTCAGCATGACAACATCAGTATCGAAGGACCAACTTACATGGCATCCTCTCGTTCGAGTTGAGTTCGATCGGAGTGAATGGATGTGGTAGGAAGACCTTGGTTGAACAAGAAGTCATCGACAATGTCCACGCCTTTCTTGGTTCGGCAAAAGATCAAAGTTCTGGCAGGTGGCGAAGCGATGAGGAGGTCGTAAAGAGCCTGCTTCTTTTGGTTCTTCTCAACCCAGACGATCTGCAAAAGTGTCAGTGAGGTCGTGTAACTGGAGTGAGGCGACATACCTGCTGCTTTATGTTCTTGACTGTCGAGCCAGCTCGTCCAATTCGAATTCGAACATAGTCTTGGGCCAGGTATTTCTTGGCAACACGTCTCATGCTCTTGTCAAAGGTTGCTGAGAAGAGGAGGTATTGGTGTTGAGAACCCACGTCCACGTCACCGCCCCCCATGATTTTTTCGAGTTCTTCAGTCCAATCATCCTGAAGCAACTCGTCGGCTTCGTCGACGATCGTGAATCGTAGTCGCTGGAAGGTAAGAAGGTTCGGGTCTCTCATGAAGTCGATGAGTCGACCAGGAGTTGCGATGAGAATGTCGCAGCCTTTCTCGAGATCGACTCGTTGCTCTCTCAACGGACCGCCACCATATGCGACACAGGGTCGAAGCATGGAGCGATAGCAAAGTCTTCGTGCTTCGTCGAAGATTTGGATGCACAGTTCTCGGGTCGGGGCAATCACAAGGATGAGGGGCTCGGCTCGAACGCGCTCTCGCATGTGATCATAGTCTGGTCTCACATGGAAAGGTCGAGCAGCACAGAGCTTCTTAGCCTTGCCGATGAGCTTTGAAAGTGATGGTGCTAGGTATGCTGCAGTCTTGCCAGAACCTGAGAAGGCGTCAGTCAGCGAAAAGCCATAATGGTCTGTGGGTCCTCCTACCGGTCTGTGCGACTGCAATCACATCGTGTCCTTTGAGGACGGCGGGAATGGTGTAGGCTTGGACTGGTGTTGGTACGTCGTAACCAGATTTCTTGATGTTGGACAACATCACAGGGTGCAGGCCTGCGTCGTCAAAATCACGAACTGGGCTGGGTCGTTCGATGGCTTCTGCTACGACTCTGATGGATAACAGTCTGCTATCTGTTAGTGGTGCACATGGGTAGGTTGCAGTGAACACATACTTGTCGAACTCGACACCTTTCTTGAGCTTCAGCTCGCTACGAAAGAGTTCTTGCTCGAGGTCGGGGTCCTCAGGACCAACATTACCATATTCGTCCTTCCACTCGTACTTACGAGCGCGGCTCATCCAACCTTGCGCGGCTTCTTCTTGGGGAGGTACGGTGGCCTCATAATCGAAATTTTGTTGCTCGACCCAGCCTCTGTCGCGGGCTAGTTGAGCTTTGGCTGAATCGCGTGGTGGACCCGCTGGAGTGCCATTGGCAGGTTCGGTTAGAGGAGGTGTGGTCTGTCGAGAGTCACCCATTCTGTCGTCTTGATGCTTGAAGGTTAGCTTGAAGTGCCCAAATCTGTGGGAGAGGTGTGTGAAGAACAACAGATGTGTGTGTGTGCGGGTGGAAGGGAGATACGGTCAGAGGTAGTCAAAGCAGATTGATTGGAAAGGCTTTCGTGAAGGGTAAAGTTGCCATCAAAGTTGAGAGTGATTGCAAGGACCAGAGACTTACCTTGAACGTTACCGCAACCTGTGATAACACTTGACAAGTGGATGAAGGATGAAGAAGACAAGAACAGTCTTCGAGGGACAGAGAGGATATGATGCAGGATACGATAGAGGAAAGAGTTGGTGGAAGAAGAAAAGAGGAGAGAAGAGACCTTAAGTATGAGGGAGGCAGGCACTCGATCAACCCCCACCGTCACTGTCCGCCTGCCACGTGCGAAAAATTGTTTCAATGACGGCTAACGCCTAGAAGATTCCCTTCACCAGGAGATTAACTGGCAGGACGCGATCATGTGTCAGCGAAGATCAAGAGAAGGTAGCTGGTGTACTGGTGAAGATTGGCCAATGTCACAGTGAAGCAATTGACGGAAAGCTGTGGGCTTGAGCTTTGAATGCTCCTACCTCCACTCAGTGTGAGTTGCAGCTCAGGTCCCTTAGATGCAGTCCTGCATTCACGGGGCAGTCAGGACGTTGCATGAATGTATCGAGCTCTGCTTGTCTGTCGGTGCATGATAAACGGGGGTGGTAAGCTTGCTTAGGAAGCTTTGTGCTGCCAATGCAAGACTAGGACAATCCGGACAAGCGGCGCCTTTCTTTCATCTCTTCAAGAGTCAGTGGCAGTGAATTGGAATGTAGAAGGGAAGCCAGATTTGCTGGTCCGGAGTTGCTACGCCCTTCCACCGTGACCCAACAGTCTCGTTGCCCTGTCAAGACGTTTGCCTGGGAGCTCTCTGTATTGCAATTCTTCTCTGTTCTTCTCGCTCAACTCTCCAGACACCGACATGGTCTGTCTTTCTTCGGAGCCGTTACTAGTCAGCCACCCACTGTCTCATCACAAAGGCACAACCAGCAGCTTGCCTCAATGCTTGGACCTTTCCTGTTCGATTGCTGCATACGCAGTGTGAAACCAGCGAGCGAATCTCAAGCGCACTTTCATCGAGTCCAGGGAACGTCGAGCTCAACCTACTACACGAAAGGGGAGAACGTCAAGATAAGGTTACAGAAGGAGCGCTAGAGCAAGAGGCCATAGCGAGTTGCTGACCAGATGATAGGCCAGCAGAAGGAAGCACAGACACTCCCCTGGACCGAAACCTACACAAGCAGACCGTGGGCATTGGCGAAGGCGAAGCCAGGAGAGGAAAGAGGTGGACGATGGGAGCATGTTACGAGCCATTGCTGCATTGAAGAGGAGGACGATCAATCTCGAACTCATCCTTTGGGTACTCCTTAGGCCACCCACCGAGGCTTGCAAGAACAAGCTGCTTCAAATCCTTTTTGTGCCCGCGAGAGTGAGATGACTTGAGTCTGGAATAATCGCAAAGCAGACCATTGTCGAAATCTGCCGGTGCCATACCTCTGATCTGAACAAGCCTTTGAAGCTGAACTGCTTTTTGAATCATAGTCCGGCGACAGGTCACACTTCCCTTGCGCTCCTGCTCGTCAAACTGCTTGAAGCCTTGCTTGACACCATTGACAAGTACCTCGACCACGGCAGTACTCTGTTGACTTCCTCCTCCTGCAATCCAGAGCGCTGAAGTATTGCTTACCTTGCTCTTCTTGTTCACTTCCTGCATCCCTTTCTGCTTTTCGAATCCGAATCTACGGAAGTCGGAAGGTAGAGTGCATACCTCGAAGAATCTTGCCAATACGTCCGAATCCATTCCCTTACTTGCGAAACCGGTCTTCAATCTGCCCTCCGGTCCGAAAGCTCTTGCATATCCCTCCTCAGAGTATTGCTCTCTGTAGACAATGAACCTCCGTAAGAACGTTTCAGGGCTGTGTTGGATGAGCAAGTCCAGTGGGAAGCCCAAGAGACCAGTGAACTGCTTCAGCATCAACTTGTCCGTACAGCTCTTACTCATGCTGATTTCGGCATCAGCTCTTGCAGGTTTGCGACGCAGGGCACCAAGGTCTGAGAAGCAACCACGACCGAGCGGCAGAGCTTTCTCACTTATGCTAGAGGCACCCTTGTGAGTCGCAGCAGTCGGCCATGGGCTGATATCTCTACCGGCTGCTTCTGATGCGGCCATCAGCAGTTCCATCGAAGCATCGCCGCAGGGAGCCTCCGTTGAGAAGAGGGATAATTCTACTCCTTGTCTGAAGCGAAACGGTGGTTGAGACGTGCTTCCGCTCCGGGTTGAAGAAGTCACCTCGAGCCACTGAGATTCATACTCATCATCACTGAGCAACCGCTCAACTTCAGTAAGCAACCAATAGTTCAGACCTCGCAACGCTAGGATCTCAGCATGACAGTCATGGAGTACCAGACCTTTGCATTTGGGTAAAGCTGAGACCGGAAGAGACTTTGTCCCTGTGGCAAGAGAGATCAATTGTATCTTGCCGCCGTGCAACTGCGATCCGTTGGGTGCAGAAGAGGTTGACAGCGATGATGAGTGGTTGAGAGCAACGGCTGACATTGGCGTCCATTCGCGGCTGCCGTCTGCAAGTGTCCGTGGCTTACATTTTGTCGGTAGAGACGTGAAGGTGTTCAGTGCCAGGTCTGCAATATGTGTCGCAAGGAGGTTCTGCATCAAGTCAAATGGTACTCTGTAGTCAATCAATCAAAGCTGGACAAGCCATCGATCTAGAAATCTCGAAGACGAGGCGCATTCCTCGGTCGATTGATCACGATACAAGAGATCAATCCACTGGAATAAAATTTGACGTTCGGGCGATGGCCGTATAGGGCTACACTCCAAGATATATATCGGGACAACTTAGCGAGCAGATCTAACCCGGGGAATGACTACTTGCCACACAACAAGATATTTGATGGCGAACGTAGAGCAGAAAAGAGAGTTGCAGGGTGCAGGCCAGGATGGGATGGCAAGCGGGCGTGGAGGAGCTCTTACGGGCGCTCAACTTGCCGCCCATTGGTTTTAAGAAACGGGCAATTTCGCCGGCAACTCTAACGATCCAGGACAAGGAGGTTATTCTCGACCACACTAAGGGCAGCCATAGATCTTGCTCATGGGAATCGGCAGAACAACTTGGACTCTTGTTGGGGGTAGTAAGTATGCGAGTTCGGAAATTACTAGATACCGGGAGAACAAGCCTACTTCCTGCTGATCACGACCTCACAAATGGACGTGTCTCTCGACTGATACAGTCAGCGCAACTTATGGTTGGGATTGCGAAGCAGATGTCGTGTTCTATCGCTTGATGAGATCTATAACTATGCTTCCCGGTTGCTACCGTACAATTGAAGAGAAGAATGAACAACCAGAATCCGCCGACAACACCAAGACTTCGATGAGACTTCCCGCTCTATCCCGGATGAGATGGCTTGCTGAATGCTGATCACTGACAAGGAGCTTCCATACCTCAAGACCAAGGTCGATCCTTCTCCTCGGCCGACAACTTCTTCCGCCCACGGCCAGTGAGCTGTGGGAAGCAGTACCCAGGATGAAACACAGTCTGCACCATTGTCGCATAAGCAATCAGTGCACCCTCGAATGCAATATAGCTCGCCTCGTCTCTTTGAATGGAGTTACCCCACCCTCCTGCCATCTCCGCAATTCGATAGACACATCGAATGAAGACTGCGAGAAAAGCAGTGAAGACCCCAACCGCGAAGAGCTTGAACTTCCAGTTCGCAAGCGTGAGTCGAGCCTGGTCCGAAAGTTGATGTCCTTGTTTCGCGGCTCGGTACCGCTTCCAGACATACCATCCCGCGCAAGCGCCGAAGACGAGCAGCGTAATGACCTGCCAGGCGATACCCGCTATCATGATATCTGTGCCGAGGTCTTGTTGGTGTCTGTCATCTCCTGCGGTGGCCGCCATACCGCCACCGATGCCCTGCAGTACCAAGCTGATCAGGTCGCCAGTGATGAAGATGTACGTGTACCACCTTGGCTTGACGGCACTGTACTCTGGTCCGAAAGTCAACGCAATGTGCTTGAGCGTTAGGTAGATAGCCGCTGAGTTGAAAGCCGGTCCGAGGATAAGGCAGCAGATCTGAATCTGGAAACCCTGAACACTGAACGGGTTGTTATGCAGCATGACCCGTCCTGCGTACCCTAGAACTTCGACCACGCAACCCACGGACAGGGCCAGCATGTACGTCCATGCTTTGTAGTAGATACCGAAGATAATATTCGGAAAGAAGAAGACGGCAAACCAAGCTGCAAGGAAGGCATTGGCACCAAGTGATGGGTAGTAGCCGTATATGCTGCGCTCGACCGGACACTGTGGGAGCACGACTTCCGTGCAGTCCATCGTTGAGAGGGGAGTCCAAGGACGGTTGATGAAGTGATCGCTCGGGTCAAACAAGGTCTGCAGGAAGTCAAAGTTGTTTACTGCGTATATGCTGTCGTCCGAGTCACCAGCACGGAAAGATGGCTCATACAACTATATAAGAAAGGAAGTACACTGCCCAAGACAGATGCCTGGATGAAATCGATGAATGCACAGCCGCTTGGAAGTCTAAGGCTGAAAGAGTCACATTAATGCGGTGGCGTGCAGGGGTTGGAGCGCTTCGTCGCAAGAACATCACAAAAACGTTAAAAGGTGAGGATGCCTCCCGCGAACAACGCCTTGCCAGCTGAAAAATAGTGATGTTATGGGACTGAACCACGTATCGAATTTTGTTGGTGTGGAGTAATGGGATGGATACCCGTGGTCATTCGAGTTAGTCTCGCGACAAGAATCGCCATGTGGAATAGAGACCGCAAGGCTTGTTGAACCGGCATCATTGCCAAGGATTCCCGTCCCTGGTCTGCGAGAGTCATGCTTCGCAACGGCCTCGTATCATGATTGTTCTCCGTCGCGATGCCTCACCGTATCCGTTCTGTCTAGCATCAATGCTGCTTAGGCCTGTCGAGTTGTGGCCTGTCAAGATGTTGGTTGCAAGCCAGGCGAATCTGTGGCTGGATGTCCAGAGACTGCAACTATTCCAACTCCTCCTGTCTGTGCAGCTGAGAGGCGCTGTCTTGCTGACACGAGGTACGAGTTAGGCGACGTACTGTCAAGCCTGGAGTACGAGTAAGGGCATTATTGATCAAAAAAGCACACAGCCTAGATGTAGTGGAGCACTAAAAATAGCCGTGCTTCAGAAATTCGAGAGATCTGGCAGGAGACGGGTCGACGCTAAGCCTGTTTCTATGTATCGTTGCGAAGGAGCCACAACTGGACAGTGATTGGTTTGCGAATCTCTTTGATAGCAGCTCCCTGCCTTCACTCTATCTCAGTCATCGTATTCTTCAAAGGACCCAGTATCACGCCTATGATGCTCTCTGCGGCAAGCGGCTGTCCTGTGAGGCTTTGCGAACGCCCCCACCAGTTACTGTTCTGATGCGCTATGATCGTATATCGGTGCCGGTGCTCCTTCAAGATGACGGTAGTAGGTGTAACTGAATGATAACAACGCACCACATCTGCTCGTATCCCACCGGTAGAATAGCTAGCTATTCAGTTTCCGAATCCTCGCGACTGAGCATGGTATACCGCGGGCCAAGTACCGGGTAAGTACGACCCTCGCAAGCACCACCCATATCAGGAAGTAAGCAGCAGGCGAACGTAATCTGAGCTAAACATCCTGCAGATGTGGCACATGTCGGCGGCGGCGTGTCAAGGTATGACTGCAGTTCTCATTTACTACCTGGCATTACCGTCTAATACTACGATTAGTGTGACGAAGCGAGACCCTTGTGCCACAACTGCGAGAGTCGAGACCTTGAGTGTAGTGGCTATAAGGGATTCTTTGATCGAGTACACAGGAATCAGAGCGACAGCGTCCGGCGCAAGGCCCAAGGACAGTCGGTCCGCGACAATGGCTCATGCGACGGTCAAGCGGTTCTGAGAAGTGGTCAAAACCAATTCGTTGCGCTCAAAGGTTCTGCAGCAGATGAATGTGTTGGCGGACTGAACCTGTCAGCGTACGACGTCAGAATTAGACTCATCGCAAGTACGATTCCTGGTGCTCTCTGTGGAGACTTTGCGACTGCAGCTTGCGATGTCTTCCTTGCTATCTACTCTCGACGTGGACTCAACCCTCGAGCATCTGGTGGCTTCATGCACCAACTGTCTCCAATGCTTAGCCGAGTATCGCTCGACTCTCCACTTCACAAAGCCGTGACGGCTGTTGCTACTACCTTTGCTGTGCTGCTCAGTAAGGACCGACGTGACCCTCTAGTACCTCACAAGTACTATGCCGAAGCAGTGCGTGGCCTTCGCAGTGCGATTGTCGACGACCAGCGAAATCGAGACGACGATCTCTTGATGACAACGCTGATGTTAGACTTTTGCGACTCTATCAATGTCCACTTTCGAATTGACCATGACGGTAAAGGGCGCTGTCATCTGAAGGGTGCCTTGGCTTTGATGCAGCATAGAGGTGCAGCCAACTTCAAGAACGAGGCCAGCAAAGCAATGATGGTGTCGCTGCAGACAGGCATACTGCAAAACGCGTTGCATGCAAAGACTTTCATGCCAGAAGGTTCCCAGCTCTGGTTTGCCAATCCTCAGATGCCACACACGCCTGTGACGGACCTCAACGAGCTCACAGCACAGCTCACCGATGTTTTGGCAAGATCGAAAATATGTAGAGGTCGGCACAGTTGGGACGATACTGGCGCAGGATCAGGCATTTTGAAACGGCTGGCCGATCTGGACAAGGAGTTCTGCGGTTGGTACGAGGAGCTGCCGGATGACTGTTTGCCGCTTTTCCTGGCAGGGGACGATGTACCTGCTTCGCTGCGGAGGGCGGGAGCGTATCGAGGTATATGCAGTGTTTACAGAGATCTTCAGGTCGCCAATCTGCTAAATGTGTGGCGGTACAGACGCCTTATGTTGCTTCATGAGCTCAGAGAGTGCATGGCACTCCTTCAGGGTGGATCATTGGGAGATGGAACAAAAGCTATAGATGACAGCGTCCAATGGCTGGCAGACGGCATATGTGAGAGCGTGCCTTTCTTTCTTGGCGACTATACGGACGTTGTGCCACCGGTCCTTAACTCAGGTCTTACGTTTCCATATGTGAGGAAGGACGCCAGGACGGCACCCGAATCGATCGAAGATCATGCTAGACATGCCACAGGAGCTGGCGGGTGGTTGATCCTGACACCGCTCACCAACTTGTGCCAATTTTCTAAGCCTTTTGATGAAAGTTTGCCGATAGTGCTCCGCGAAGGTCAACTCCAATGGGCACGATATCAGCTGAGGAGAATTCAGTACGTGAGGATTCAATTGGTGCCGATTATGAACACGGCTGACGCGGAGCAGCAAGCAAAGCAGCAACATCTGTGGCTGTCAAGAGCACATGGCGTCTAGCAGGCGCACAGGTGGTTCGTGTGCACTTCCGCGTTGACCGTCGACTTGCTAAAGCCTTCCTAGTTCACTTCCCGCTCACGGCAGCATGCAAACTTGATGCAGACATTAAGAGCATCATCGAAGTAAGGAGCGAGGACCGCTGTGTCAAGCTCCCACTCTCACTGGCAGGCGACCAGGCGAGCATATCCCACATAGCGTGTTTTCGGGGTGGACACTGAATCAGGCACGGTGGAGGCTCGGAGCTGGAAGCGGCAGGGTCCAACGCGCATATCCCCACACACCTGCCATTTTGGACGTGAGTGCAGAGCAGCACTCTCTGTTCCTTCTACGCGACTCTTCACCTTCCCAGCAACATTGAACTCCCCAATTCACTTGTCGCTGACACCTGATGCCTACTACAGCGCTAGCTTGAGTAAGTCTTCCTGCTCTTTGGTACCGCCATGTCTGTCTGAATGCCCGCGACTCGAGAAACAGTCATCCACATGTTCGGACACAACGACTTACCTCGTGTATTGTGCTGACAGCCTACTCAGACTTTCATCTTTGCCCACACGAAACCTGTCATCGGACAAGACCCCCACTCGAGAATGACATCGCCCGCGCGTCGCGTTCTGGGAGACAAAGACAGAAACACTCACCTCAACATTCGCTCGCCAAAGAGCACCCTGCTGAAAACCATGTCTCCCCCAGCCAATGCTATCACAACAAAGAAGACGCCTGGCATGGTCCAGTTTTCTTCGAGTCCCCGAGCTGGAAGCAAGCGGAAGATCGAGGAGGTCGAGGACGCTGAGCGTGTTGAGCTAGAGCAACACGAAAACTCACAAAGAACCCAACTGCTGAGCGATAGCGAATGTGGGGACGAGTGTGTCGAGCATCCAACTTCAAACGCCCACACCTCCTACGAGACGGCCGAAACCTCCTTCAACGCTAGCCAAATCGCGCTCGAACCACAATTCGAACTGCAGCAAGAAGAGATGAGCCAACGGACACTAGAAAAGCTGAACGATGTGCCCATGCCGCAGAACACATCACAACTGCCGCCCTCGCGCATAGGTCTGCTAAGGGAAACGTCTGCCGGTAGTATAGGCTTGTCGAGCTTCATTAACTTTGAAGGCGCACCCTCTACCCAAGGAAGTGATGCCGTGCAAATGCTAGAGCCGGTGGACAAGGAACAGAAGAAAGAGGCAGAACATCAAGACGAAAAGAGGGAGGAATCCCCTGGAGCTGTCGCGAGGAAGAGAATGCTCGACGAGAAGGCTGCAGAGCTTCGGACACGGCTGCAGCTTGCTTTGTATAAAGTCGAGACCAGGCAAACAAGTCAACCTTTCTCTCGCCTCAAGACTCCAAAGCCGCAGCGTGAAAGATCAATCTCGCCTCCCACCGCATGGATGCCCACGCTCGGTACCCCTCAACTCTCGTCTTCGACCATCAAACAGCCGTCTTCCGCCCGAACTATTGCTCCCACCCATCAAGACGACCGGTCGATCGACTCAGCCGAAGCACACATAGCAGCAATGCGAGCTCAAGCTGCCAACCAGCCAAAGCCAGCGGTGCGCAACCTCAATTCACTGCCCGTACCTCAGCTCGACCCAAGCCTGATGATTCAGGACACGAGCTTCGACTCAAACAAGACCCAGCAGATTGGAGAAGACGAAAGCCAAGGCACTCAACAATTCCCCAGCTCACCACCTCTGTCGAGACAGCCGTCCACATCCATCGAGGAACAACTACTGTCGGGCATGCAAGAAGCTACCGAGAAAGAAAAGGAGGGCGGAGCTCAACAACTTAGTAGTCCACCCATTAGTGAAGGAGGAGCCGTGGAGGTAGGGATGGCGAAGACCGTCAGCCAGGGTGAGGCAGCGTCGGGTCTAGTCCAGCTGATGACGGGTGCAACTGGCATTTGAAGATAGAGATGGATTTGTATTTGTATTGCGTGCTGTTGCGAGCTTCCGCCAGGACCACGGTCGGCCTAGACAGCAGTACCGTATCAGACAAGCGACGCGCTCGCGAGCTCATTCCACACGAAAACGACATCGAGTACTACGCTAATCTGCCACCCGTTCCTTGCATAATCACTCCGTACGCGACCCGCCTTTGTACTGACCGCATGTCGGCAGCCACTCACTCACTCAAGCAAGCCAACGCGGTCAACCTTCAAGCAGGCACATCCCAGCCACAACACCACTAAGAGCCACGACACCGCACCGCAGCTCCACCAATTCGACGAAGCCACGTCCAGCAACTTGAAAGGAGCAAAGCACGGCCTCAATAGCCAGCTAAGCAGAGAATACCGAAGGAAGTCACAACAGGGTAACTCACCAACACATGCTAGTGGCACACAAGCAGTATTTGAAGCACGAGAGACGCGCCGCGTACACAGGTATCAAATCGTGATGTCCAAAACATGATTATTGACTCGCCTATCTACAGCTTTAACATCGTTGGTAGCACCAGCTGAACTCCATATGTGCTTTGATTCGTCTCTGAAGGGTATTATGTCCAACCGTGAATCTCCTGTCATGTGCTCTGGGGTATATCGTAAAGAGTGACAACATCATAACTCCGCCGCTAATGCTTGAACAGGACTTTTTGTTCGCTCAGGTACTTCCGAGTATGCCTGTCACTGGTCCTGCGTACTGTTGCCATGAACGAACATGCCGAGCAGAAATAAGTACGAGAGCTTAGTCGTCGATATCCTATACCCAACCTAAGCTCTCGAGGAATATCCTTGCTTCGTTCAATGGCATGCCGCCAACACCGAGTGCCCTTACTTGGCTGCCTTTCCTCAGCCTTTGTAGGCCGACTGCGACCTTCCAGCCTTCGGTCTGGCTCAGGATAAAGACGTACTTTTTGCCTTCTTGATCACGTACGCTGGCGCGGAGGATGAGGTGGCCCTGAAGCTCGGCAGACTGTGCTTGGGTTAATACGTGTAATAGAGAGATAGAAGTTGGGACGACACTTACCTCTGCTAGCTTCATGGTCCAAGCCTTGATGTCCCACTCTCGTTGCGGTACGCCTCGCACATCATCGTCGATGAAGAGACCTTCGGTTGTGATGCGAAGGATCAGGCCATCTGTCACATTACCTTGGCCAGAAATGAGCTGAGAAATAGGCGTCCGCATAAAGGCGTTATTGAATGAGTAGACACCCTTGATGATGATCTTGTCCGGATCCTTCGTTGAGTAAGGACCTCGAGTTGAGCCGGGAGGCGTGGTTTTGGCTGTGGTCGCTGAAGGAGCGTAGGAGTCGTCCGAATAGACGGAGCCTGCAGAGCTCTTCTGGTTCGTCTTTGGGCGGTCGTAAGGCCTAAATGAGTAAGCATCGTCATCTCGCTCCGTCCTGGCAGAAGGCATTGGCGGGCGTTTATTAGACGAGATGTTAGTTGCTCCTGCAGAACGTGCTGCTTCTGCTTCTGCCCGGCGAGCTGCTTCCGCTGCCTCAGCTGCCTTCTTCTCGCGCTCTTCTCGTTCTCTTCGTTCCTGGTCTTCTTTTCTAGCCCTCTCAAGTGCTTCTTTGGTTTCGCGGGCTTCTTTAGCGGCTTTTAGTAAGGCTTCTCGAGCCTCTCGCTCCCTCCTCTCCTTTTCACGTTGCACCTTCTTGTCTGCTTCATCTTTTGCTTGTTTTGCCTTGAGCTCGGATTCTGCTTTCTTCGCAGCCTCTTCTTCGTGGGCCTTTTTCTCCTTGAATTCTCGTTCGAGCCGTTCAAGAGTCGCCTTTTCCCTTTGTCGCTGCCGCTCCTTCTCGAGCTCATCGCGCCTCCTTTGTATCTCTGCGGCCCGTTTTCTTTCTTCTTCACGCTTCCTAGTCTCTTCCCGTGCCTTTTCCCACGCCGACTTCGCGTCACCACTTGGCGTTGACCGCTGCCACGATGACTTAGGCTTCGGAGGAGGAGATTGAGGTTTGGGTGGTGGTGGTGGTTCCGGTTCAGGCTCTGGAGCTGGAGCTGGCTCTGGCGCTGACTTTGGTGCTGGCGGAGGAGTCGGTTCTCGGGGAGGAGGTGGCGGTGGCGGTGGAGGAGGGGAAGAGGGAGGTGGCCCAGCGTAGTCCTGTCTGAACTCTGGCTGTGGCCGTGACGAGCCCGAGGCAGCACCAGATGAGTTTGCAGAGGCGCCTGCCCCTGTGCCCGTGCCTTCACCTTGTGTCTTGCCTAGCGCCCAGCTGACCACACCGACGCCCAAGACTAGCATCAGCACTCCAGAGCCTCCACCGTTTACTGTGCTGAAGAACCATTCTTTGGCCACTGGCAAGGCTACAGAAAACAGGAAGAAGGCGGTTGCTGTGCACGCGCATCCTGCCAAAAAACTGTTCCTTTGAGTTTGAAGGGATGGCAGGTAGAGAAAGCCGGAGCCTGCGGAGGAGGGAGGTACTACAAAGATGTCGTATTTGCCGTCGGGTAAGCCGCCGCTCCTTGCTGTGCGAGGGTTCTCTCCGTGGGGAGGAGGAGGGGGAGGAGGTCCCTCCATCCGTTAATGGCCCAAGCTCCTTCTCCTATCTGCTTGCGGAGTTCTCAATGTATATCGTCCGTAATTGTCGCAGAGGTCTCCTCTTCATGCTTACTGCAGCCTGAAGCGCGCAACTTGACAAATTGCGACGGTTTGATATCTGGACGTCGTAGGCGGCACCGTCGCGAGTAAGAGCTGGACTCTGAGTGGATGATGGCAGACACTTGGGAGTTGGCAGCTGGAAGATGAGGTGTTCGCAGTAGAATGAATGTCGTGACACGATGGTCGTCGAAGGGTCGTTCAGTTCAGAATGTCATCCGCTCGTGAGTGGAAAGCAGACGAGGGATCCTTGTTGTAGTGTTTACAGCTGCCAGGTTGTTTTCAACATGAACTAGCAGCTCGCGTGCTTATGGGTGCTCGAGGGCGGCATTAGCAGCCGGTCGCGAACCTAAAGTTTTAGCTTGGACGGAAGGGTGGACACCCTTTGCTTCTCTCGAAATCTTACACTGAAAACAAAGGAAGCAATAGTAGAGTCGAATCGGAGAATACAATTTCGAGAACAACATGCTGTATCTTGCTTCTCTTGAACAATGTTGGAAGGAGCACATCCTGGCAAACAGTCATTCATGCCTGCCATCCTACTTCCCGCCAATGATGCTTGCCGAAAGCACGACGTCGTATGTGACTGGTTAGTGAATCCTTCAAAACAAAGTGCTTCTAATCCAATCAATCGTAGCCGACCAGGAGCTTTTGCTATCTAGCCATGAAAATCATTCATGTAGCGAATCAACATTTGGTACCATTAGCCGACACATGAAGCTCGACAGCAACGGCCACGTTGGTCTGCGCTTGCTGCAGGCTCGTGCAGAGCTGCTCCGGTGGATCACGTACGCAGCTCAGATGTTGCACCACGTTGCAGGTTAGCAATGTCGGCGGTGTAGACGTGTAGACATGATTGCATGAAGATTCTAGCGTTTTGCCGTGCCAAACAACGGAAACTTTAACTGTCACCCCAGCAACGCTCCGCGCTATCACTACGCGGCCGCTGGACCTTTGTGATGAAGGCACGGCGCGCTGCATGATGAAGTCAGCGCTACCACATGGATGGCGAACCAGTGCTGTGGAATTGTCTGGAGCATGCTTGAGCTAAGCGAAGCGTACTTTGCTCGCTACGAGACGAGACAGCGGCCAGCCGTTGCAGGGCTCAATACCCACATTTCAATTCGTACGATTCCTCCAATGATTATGGGCTGAGAGAGACGCTTCGCTAGCTACACAAAGCAGCCCCAACACTTCAATCAAGTGTCAATGGGAACCTTTCCCGAATCCTGGGTCCGTAGTAGTAGAAGATCAAGGGCGCAGGTCCGATGGCCACCGCGAGGAAGCCAAACACAGAGATGCCCCAACCATATCCTAGCTTCTCGAACATCGCTGGTGCAACGACAGGCACCACGCCTCCGGCAAGACTCCGGAACACCGAGCCACCTGCAATAGCTGAAGCAGCGTATTTCGAGAAAGAGTCGATGTAGTAGTTCTGCACAGTGTTGAATATGACGACTTGACCGAGTCCGTAGAAAAAGGTGGCTGCCATGCAGACTGCCCAGTGCAAGCGGTATTCCACCGTCCAAGCAAACCAGAACAGACTCACCGGAAGAAGCACGCTTCCAATGTTGGCCAGTGGTAACCTATATTCTGGCATTGCCTTCCCGTTATTCTTCTCTGTCAGTCTGTTGTAGACAGTATCGATCCTTGGTATTATGAACCAGACGGACACCAAGAACCCTATGCCAGGACAGAGGTACAAAAGTCCGACCCTTTCGGAATCGAAGCAATAAGGTATCTCTGAGAATATGCTTTGCAGATTGGTGAAGATGCTGTAAGTTGTTCCGAATATCAGTGCTTGATAAGCAGACATGGTCAAAACAATGGGTTGGATGAAGATGACGATCGGTCGCTTCATGCTTTGCTTGAGTTTGGCGAATACCGGACGGTCATCCTGCCCTTCGAACTTGTATTTCGCCTCTGGGTTGTCTTGTTGCAGGCGCTCTCTTTTCCAGTTAAGTATAACCGGGGCGTACGTCTCTCTCAGGAAGAGGTAGCCTATCGTGGTGTTGAAGGCACAGACAATCGCCAGAATCCAATACACCCATCTCCAGCTGAGTCGAGTGATGATGATACCACCAAATAGGGGGCCTATGATGGATTAGTCTAGGACAGTTGGGTGCCTCAATAGAAACTCAATGCTCACCTATCGTCGGCCCTAAAAGGGGTCCAAGCAAATACCATCCAAAGATTCCTGCTCGTTCATGGGCCTCGTACATATCGTTGAGAGTTCCTCCTCCATTCGCGATGCCTACCGATCCAAAGAAGCCGGAAATCGTCCGCACCGCGATAAGTGTGGCGGCATTCGGTGCAACGGCAGTTGGAATCTGTAGAAGGGTAAAAATCGTGAATGCGATAACGTAAACCTTTCGTCGGCCAAAAGTCTCAGAGAATGGTGCTAATACCAGAGGGCCGAGTCCAAGGGCGATGACAAAGCCCGTCGTGGTGGCGATGATGGCTTCCTCCGAGGCATGTAGGTCTTTGGCAATTTGGGAAATACCGGGCGTAAACATCGAGCTTGCAAGAGGACTGATGATAGCCATAAACGCTATGATAAAAACATTCGTGAGCTTCTTCTTCCTGCTCCATTGTTTTGGGTCGTCCTCGTCGCCTTCGGTGAAGGTGATCTCTTGAGTTTGGTCTTCATAGCTGTTACGCTCCCCTTCTGAAGTGAGCAAAGGTCGGCGCTCTTCATCGGAAACTTGTCGTGGAGGCATCTTGCCGTGGGCTTCCTGTAAATCAACCGTTCACAAGATAGACGGGGAATGACATGCATGAGAAGAACTTGGATAATCTACACAGGGTTCACGCGACATGTTCAGGCACTACACCGATTCGCCATCCGTCATCGACAGATCGATTACTCGTTCAATGGTAGAGCAGCGCCAGGCATGAGCAAGCGCCATCGTTGGTTGGTTGACGCTTGAAAATTGGAGCAAAAATCGACTCCAACCCGATCCGGATCGCTGCTGCAGTATCATGTGAGATACTACCTAGGTAGCCTCCAAAGCCCGCTTTACTTGGTATAACGGCCGCGCATCCGTGCATGTGGGCTGCATGAAAAGTCACGTCCTGGAAGAAAGGTGCTGCGAACTGTTGACACTTCGGCTCGCTTTTATGTCAGTAAGCATGAGCTGCCGGCAAGTAATCCGCTCTACATACTTTACATGATCCTGAGACATGCTTGGTTGGAAATACGTGAGCTGCACGATATGGCTCCAAATTGTAGCGGGGACAGCGGTGATTGCGCATCTGCAGCATCAATGCTGCAGACACGTATCTGGAGCAGCCGTTAGAAAATACCATCCTCCGTTCACTAGAACCGTTAGTGCATAAGAGTGCTCATTCGAGGAGTACTCGCTTCTTTCGCTCGCTCCTTTTGCTCGCCTCTTCTTGCATTGCTGGCCAGCATTGTCCCGGGAGCTCAAGCCTGTTGCAGGGACAATGCAGACATTTAAGGCATTGCACCGAGGCTGCTGCGTAATGCCAGGTAACCACTGAGGTCACGCCTTCGCTGTGGAGGGCCTGCCTGTTGGTCATGTACGAGATGCAGGTTCCATAGGGACCAGGCGGCCGAACGACGCCGGTGCGCTGAAAAACGACGAAGCACTGGCAGCTGCTGACGGAGTTGCTTGCCCATGGCCTATGTTTGCCTGGTAGGAGGACTTTCTCCCATGCTGCTTGTCAATCTGGGATAGAAACAGCACGAGAGCAGCTATGGGTTGAACACCTGTTTTGCCAGACACACATTCATCAAAGTCTTTTCTCAAGGGGCCGCTAGAGCGCTTGCAATCGTAAAATGACATCGAATCGAGGAGCCTTTGGTTCGGATGGTTCTAGTCTATGTTCAGTGCTTCACCAAGTTCTGTGAGCTTAATGGCTTTTGTACACGTCCCTCGTCGATGAGCCATGTTGTGACCTGATTCCAGTGGTAACAGCGCCTCCGATTAATGCATTCCCTGTTGGTCACCCTTTTGCTGTGGCTTCGCTGACTCTTTGGCATATGGGTTCCTTGGGTCGTTCCGGAATTCGTCGGCTGCGTCCATTAGTCCTGAAGCTACGATCTTTTCTGAAAAATACATACAGTTCATCATAGCATTGGCGCCAGCATTAACTCCGTAGAGGACAATTGCACCTGCGACGAAGAAAGGGAGCATTGGCTCCGCTGTTGCGCCCTGATTAGCTCGTTGTCGTCGACGGATCTAGATGAGACGTACACATCTTGCCAGGGAATTTCTTCGGTAGGAAGCCAGGCATGTTTGCGTTTTGAGAAGTGCTGGCTTGTGGGTGTGTTCGTTAGTACCTTGGTGGGCTCTTTGTGAGGTGAAGCTGCGATCAAGCTATGCCGAATTTCAGATCACGTGAATAGCTTCACAACTTCAAGCCCGGGTGCCTGGCTGAGAACTGAGCAAACGCATCAAACCTACGAATGTAAACAAAGTCGAGCCAGTCGCACTACATTACCTGCATGTCTGCCAATATCTTTTCCGCAGTACCGCACAAGATGCTATTGAAGATTCCTTTGGGGGCTGCACGGGGCGTCCCTGACCAGTGATTGTTGGAGCGGCCTGTTGCAACCAACCCGAAGAGCATGGCTACCCTCGGCCCTGCCGTGTCCAGTTTGCGAGCTTCCTTAGCTCTCCTCGACTCCAGCATCTCCATTCTGGACGAAGGCGTGTCTGACTTCCCTCGATTGCGAAGAGTCCTCCAGACACAGCAACATTTCGAACTTGTGCCAGAGACGACTCTCAAAGCAGCTCAACAGTCGCTGGCTGACGAGATATCTCCTGCGATCGAACAGCTACTTTCTACAGCCGAGTCTCATCTGAATCAGCTTGCAAGGAAAGAGCAGAGTCTCAAAGCCCGGCATGAGCTACTAGAAGGAAGACTAGGCTCGCAGAAGAGCTCAGAAGTAGGTCAGTTAAGCAGATACAGACGTCCTTCAGGTGCAGGTCGAGCGTCTGGTCTGCCAGATGCGAAAGCCCTACAAATGAAGAGGCTCCAGCAAAAGAAAGATCAATTGCAATTTGCGATTGAGAGGCTAGAACTGCAAGGCAAGCAGAAAGAGAGAGAACTGAGGAAGAGCATGGCGTTCGTCAAAGCTGAAGACTGAAACGTTCCACCGCTGCTACATCGGATCTCAAAGTTATTGGTAGTTGTGGTCTGCCATTCAGGCTGCTCTTTCCGGCAGACGCTGAGAGTCTCCCCAGAAACGCATCTGTAGTGTCTGTTTGAGGCATAAGGCCGCCCCCACCCAACATTGTCCAGGCTAAAGCAGTCTAGACTATGAAAGCGTGTCTGAAGAATGCTGTGGTCACGATCCTTGCGTGGAAATGCAGCAGGCTACCTGCTAGAGTGTGCTTGTACGGCCGGTGTGACCCTCAGCGAGATCGTAAATAGAACACTTGCCGGCAATCTGGGAGCGCACGCTGCAGCTCACGAAGCGCACGCGTGGTGGGATCGAAGCAAGTATGTGCAATTCATGCTTATCAAGGTTACCGATCTACCACTTGAAAGCTGCATGAACGAGGCCTGCGGCAACTTTCTCCGACACTCGGAACCACATTTGCGGTAGTGAGTGCGTATGCGGGGTCATCGTAGAATATTTGCAGATGCTAGCAATAACAGACAACTGGCCGTCTGCCGTTGCTGCTCCGTTGTGAGGACAACACTTCTCTTGACGACAATTACCGGATAGAATAACAGTCGAGCAAGTCAATCCGCGTTCGTCTTTCAAGCTAGTGGCCTCCATGCGCAGTGTCGTCACAAAAATGGTCACGCGGCTTGAAGCGGCCCCCGGCTACGTGAACGATCTAGGGATAGATCCATGCCGATTGCTCAGGAACAGGCATAGCGCTGCCGACGCGCACGCAGGAATTGGCCGCTCTGTGCGCTTGGAGAGTGTCGACCGTAACGTCAACGGAGCCGATTATGATCAAATGACCTGCTGACCACACAGATGCGCGCGACCAGCTCGGCTGCGGTTGTGCGGGCAGGATGGCCCTCGCGTGTACCGTCGATGCTCAGGTCGTGTCGTATCCTCAAGCACTTCTCTCCATGAACTTTCGTATCTTTAAGTATTGTTCCTTCTACCGTTGTTAGAGCACAGGTCGAGACTCTCGTTGGAAAGAGCTCCTCCACGATGCGGCTGGTTTCCGCATTGAGTGCTATTGCAGTGTTCCTGCCAAGCGTCGTCGATGCTTCACGCCTGACCCCTCCTGTCCTGCCACTCATCGTCAGGAATCCGTACTTGAGCACATGGCTCAGTGACGCTCGTGGAAAGCCGTGGGAGTCATGGCCTATGTTCTGGACGGGCGAGCATGTTGGCTTCTCTGTGCTGGCTAGTCTACCTCACGAAAGAACGGCCTATCCACTACTTGGTCGGCCTCAAGACGCCCTAAACCCACACGATGAGGGATACAATGTCTCCTATCCTGTATATCTAGGCTCCAAATACGACGCTTCCACAACCAACCTGAGCTACGCGATACACCCGCACAACTCGTCCAAGCAGCTTGAAATCACCTTGTCCTTCCTCTCCCCCATAACTCCTACATCGACCCTGAGACAATCCATTCCTGCAGCATATTTGACAGTATACGTCACTGGGGAGACCGATGTGGACATCTACCTCGATCTCAACGGCCAATGGGTCAGTGGTGATCGCGGCAATAAGATAGTGTGGGATTTGGAGCATTCTACATTCGAGGAAGGAGAAAAAGAAGCTGGCCTCAAGTCATGGCTCTTCCGAAGAGACGTGGAGCAGATCTTTACCGAGACACGAGATCAGTCGGAATGGGGCACGCTTGTGTTCTCTGCTCCTGCGGACGTCCGACATGAGGCTGGCCTATCATCCGAGCTCAGGCAGCGCTTCTCACGCACTGGAACCCTGCAGAACACCATGGACGACCACTACCGTGGTATTATGGATGAAGAACCTGTCTTTGCTTTTGCAAAGGCTTTCCGAGCCAATGATACAAGCTCGAAGGCGCATAAAACGAAGAGCGTAATGTTCACTATAGCGCACATCCAGAATCCCGTTGTACAATTTGCCGCAGCCCGGGGTCTGACTCAATTACGACCTTTGTGGGCCTCCTACATGCCCCAGTCATCAGACCTCATCACCTTCCACTGGCTGGACTATGAGCATGCGAAAGAGCTTGCATTCAACTATTCAGCTCAACTAGCCATTGATGCTTACAAATCAGGTGCAGAGGACTATGTCGACATCGTTGCCGTCTCTGCTAGGCAAGTCATGGGTGCAACACACTTCCTGGGTACACCCGAAGACCCTCTGCTATTCATGAAAGAGATCTCGTCGGACGGAAACACTCAAACTATCGACGTGATCTTCCCTGCTTTCCCATTCTTCCTCTACACGAACCCAAGATGGCTAGCGTATCTCCTCGAGCCGCTGATTGAACACATGCTGAGCGGGCAGTATCCGAACAAGTACGCTATGCATGATATCGGCGCGAGTTATCCCAATGCAACAGGACATCCTGATGGAAATGACGAGTACATGCCTGTCGAGGAATGTGGCAACATTCTCATTATGGGACTTGCTCTTGCGAATTCCATCAAGTATGGTACCAACACTTCCGTTGACTCGATCTGGCAAGAGAGCTCCAGCTACCTTAAAGGTACTGACGACAAGGTCTTCCCTCTGAACACCGGCTCTGACTCTCAGATCGAATATATCGACGAGCCATGGACCGCTGGTCCGCAGTCCCTGAAGCAGGCACAAAAGTGGGTTCATCGAAGCTACCGTCTCTGGAAGCAATGGACAAGCTATCTCGAGGAGTTCAGTCTGAGACCGCACAATCAACTTTCAACCGATGATTTCGCCGGCTGGCTTGCGCTGCAGACGAATCTGGCACTCAAGGGTATCATAGGAATCAAGGCAATGGCCGGCTTGGCTGAGATTGCAGGCATGGAAGCTGATGTGAAGCATTTTGACAATACCTCGCGCGTTTACATCCAGAAGTGGGAGGAGTATGGCATCTCGAGAGACAAGACACATGCGAAACTTGCCTACGATTGGTTTGGGTCGTGGACGACAACCTATAACTTATATGCCGACTCGTTGCTGTGCTTCCAACTCGAAGGTGACGACGTCAAGGAGGATGCTCTCAGAGCTGGCGATCAGAAGCCGATCGGCGGTGGTCATAAGCATGAAAAACACTCAGGCTTCGTTCCACAGCATATCTACCAGTTGCAGTCAGATTGGTACTATGCGGTGCGACAGAAATACGGACTGCCGCTCGACTCCAGACATCTCTATACAAAGACGGATTGGGAGTTTTTCTCCATGGCAGTAGCGGCACCACGTGTTCGTGCTGACATCCTGGAGAGTGTGGCCAGATGGGTCAATGAAACGAGTACAGATCGACCACTCACGGACCTACACAGCACAGTAGGCACGGGAGGCTTTCCTGGAATCAGCTTCTTTGCGCGACCTGTGATTGGCGGTCACTTTGCGTTCTTGACATTAGAGCGCGCTTGTGGCGGCAAAGCGATGGACGGCTTGAACTTCTTGAATGACGATGTCGTTGACAAGGAGGTCCAGATGGACGTCAATGGCTTGCTCGAGTTGGAAGCACTTGAGGCTTGGGCAGCTGGAGAGGAGTTGTAGGCATCAATCTGGTTTGGTACCTGGAATGTTGGACAACTCAAGGTGGGAATCTACAAGGGGCAGGAATCTTATGACCATGCCCTACTATAGCTTTCACGAACCTACTCGTTGGGTAGTCATTCTGATGTGAAAGCATCGTAGCTTGTTGCTGGCGTTTGTCAAGATGAGTGACCGGTGCTGCAACCACTCTACGCGCCTCTCACACCCCTATGCGTTGGCAAGCCTCTGATGTAATCTCGTAAGGGCCGATGACGAGCACGATCGTCCTAAGGTCAGCTCACATTGTCCTCGATCCCATCAACGATGACCATTTTGACAACCTCCCTTACGTATCTGTCTTCAAAGCTATCTCAAGAACAATCAAGCTCTAAGACAAGATTCAATCCAGAGTCAAGCAACATGGATGAGATGGAAAGCACGGTGTACTTTGACGCCCTATTTTGTAGGCTACCCGCACTCCCTGACTCGCATCTCAGAGACTGCCTCGCCTCGTTGTGCCATAACTCTGATGAAGCCGTGAAGGCGACCTACTACGCTGCGATGAAGCAGAGTGGGAAGAGGTTGGTCGAAGAGGATATCCCGATTGGAAGTAAAAAGGTAAGGACTAACTATTGGGTTGACCCGCCACTGGACGGAAGCGGAGACCAGCCTGAGGAGGAAAGTTCCGTCTATGCTCGTTTGATAGACCCGTGCCTCGCTGAACTGCCACCCGGTGAGGTCCAGCGGATCCTGGGCGGGAAAGCCGGCAGCAAGGAAGCAGCAAGTGAGGATGCATCTGGAAAATATAGCCATCCTCCATCCGGGTCGACGATTGAAGAAAACGGTACGCCTGGCAACTTCCCTCTGGCGGGTCGCAAGCGATCGATCGACCAGATCGCTGCTGATGCCCCGCCAACAGAAGCCACAAGCCAAAACAGGGATCTGAAGCGCTACCACCAGTCACTGGTCGCTCGCTGCGTCAACTGCGGCAGACAATACGATAAAGTCGACGATAAAGAGCAAATGTGCAACTACCACAGCGGCGAATCCCAATTCGACGAAGAAGGCTGGGAAGACTATCCAAGACCCGTCGAAGTCGTGGATAACGACGTCATGCGCCTCGTGCAGCCTGACGTGTTCGTTTGGGATTGCTGCGAAGATGAGAGCGACGGTGACGAAGTGCAGGGGGAGTGTTGCATTGGGAAGCATACTGATATTGGTGAGAAGACACATTTTGCCGAACTTCAGATGCTGCGGGAGATTAAGGAGGGTAGCTCGTATGTGCTGCAGGAGCAGGATTTGAATGGGCTGCCGAGGTATGGATGATTACTGGAGATGGTCGGACGAGGGTGTATCAGGCGTTTTCAGCCTACTATCGTGAGGTCGGAACAACCAACTGTCCTTGCTTACCTTCACAGGCGTTTTACTTGGAGGCGGCGATAGGCCTCTTACATGAGTTCGCTCATAGTTTACAGCGTCTGGCACTTCATGCCCATACGAGATGGGCCCTGAGCGAGTCGAGCTTAGACGAAGATAGCTCAAAATCGTTCTTTCCCCTGTCCCCGACCAAGCTAGCTTGCTGCCAGAGCAGCGCCAGTCGGTCCAATGCGGTAAATCGAGGCGATATGCTTCAACACTCTCAGGGAATCGAACATACGGACCCGACGGCGTGGATGTAGCCCACGGTGCCGCGTTTAACAGAACCACGCGAACGCGCGCAGCTACCACGAGAAGCTTGCCCCTATCTTGGAATTACTCGAGTAGGATCTATCGCAGGTCACAACATCCTTCGCCACTCGCGATGAATTAAAGCTGTTATCCAAGCTCCGCAGACATCAAACACCGTACCAGGCCCGCTCTCATTACGATGTCCGAGCAAGCCCCGTCAAACACGCTCAACCAAGTGCAGCCAGCTGAGTTATGGACGTCAATAGATGCGAATCCCGGCAAATGGATTCAACAAGCTCTGCCCTGAGAGTGCGTCGTCTGAAAGCCAGACCTGTTCGAGTTCGTTCTCAATTATTTGTGAGAGCCGAAAAGCTCCTACATTGAGAACGGCACGCCAGGTGTAAGGGAAGCCGAGCTAGCTAGCCTTGTGGGAGGTCAGGAAACGTGACGCCACCCAGAGGGAACGACGAAGTAGCACAGACGTCTAGAAAACGCGGGTTTGCTGGTGATGGCGATGGTAATCGTAGCAGAAGAGACCATAGGCATGCGATGTAGAGTGAATTTGAACGGCTCCGAAGACCTCGCAAGGCGTCAGCGACAAAAGCGACAAGAAAGGCCACACGGCCCATCGTCTACCCTGAATGCCGTAACTGTAGTATGGACTCGCCAGAAATTCGAGAAGATGACGCTGTTTTATGCTGTTTTCATTCTGGCGTTCTCGGGGCTTTGCCTGCCATGGACATCGAGATGGAGAAGTACACCAAGCGAGGCCACGACGACCTCATCTCTGATCACTGCGATAGGAGTGGCAATGAGGGGCAGGATCGTGAGCATGAGTCCGAGGATTGGAAATCCAATGATCAAGCGAACGGGGCGCGTCTTGAGACGCCGTTAGGTCGTATGGCGGAGATGGAGGCTGGATCCTGGAAGGCGCAGGAGGGTTGGTATCAGATGGTAGCGGTGGTCTAGGCGTGAGAGCCGCGGTCGTCGAAGAAGAAGCACGCTGACCGTGGTTAATGGGAGTCTCGGGAAACATATTATAGATACCTGTATCGTGCACCTGACTACTAGCTCGTAGAGACTTTGTGTCCATTATAATACCAATCTTGTAGGTGTAGCAGAACTCTTACTAAAGTAGAGGTAGGCTCGTTATCCTCCCTTAGTAAGGCAGACAGTAGATCTTCTACCACAATCCGTCTCGTCTCTCGTCTGATCCACGCAGGCTTGCGATCGAACTTGCCGGATAATGTGGCTACAGCTCGAGCGGCGATCTGTGTCTAGTCCCAGCCGTGGGCTTGCAGTTCCGGTTTCTCGCAAAGTTTGATAACAGCTTTGGCGAGGGTTTCCTTGTCCTGAAAGCAAGGTGGGTCGATATTCTCTCGGCTAGATTAGACAAGCCATGATATTTCGGTTCTAAAGACTAGAATACAAGGTTAGCCAAAGGTCAGGTAAGAAGGGTGAAACATTGATATACCTATTCTAATCTGTTCTTTAAGTGGCATCATGCCATTCATAAGGGTACTGTATTGATCCGCCTGTTGAGTTTCAGCATCTTCAACAGCCGTTCTTCGCTCCTAAAGGAAGGCCGCTTGCGACTAAACCTCGTCAAGCCGTTTACATCTGTAAAGCGAACCATTTCGGGCGGTAAAGAGCTTGTGATCCAGTAGATAGTAGAGTGCTACGCTGTACGCAGCAGTAGTAGACACGCAGGCATCGGTAGGCACCAAATCGAGCGAAACTGCCCGTCCTTTCCAAGCCTGGCTGGACTGACTCGTTCCTGCCCGGCAAAGGTGGAAGTGATGTGGAGATAAGATGCGGGTCCGTCTCGTGGTTCCTACCTGCGTAATACGAGCAGCAACACTTATGTTCCACACTGCCTATCTTTTCTATGTTCTCCGTATTACCCAGCTTATCCGGTCTACCTATACTTACTATGTTCCCCATGCTCACTATGTTTCCTATATTCCCCACGTTCCCTATACTCACTATGTTCTCCGTGCTACTTACGTTGGTTCTAGCTCGTAGCCGACGCGTCTCCATCCTACTCCCGTAATACAGCTTCCTGGAGTAGCCGATCGAGATGCTGTACTTCCGCCTCTTCGTCTTTCATATTCACGTCCAGCCCGATTTCATGATTTAATCGAAGGAGAGCTCGATACAAAGCCCTTCGGACGCTAGGTGGCAGGTTTATCCCGGCGAAGCCGACACGTTCGTAGACGGAGCTCTATCCAGTGATGTTAGTTGGTGTCCTGCATCCTTTATATTCAGCAGCCCTTACATGCGCCTCGCTAAGTAGCACTTCTTTTGCCTCAATCTGCCGGTCGCAGCAGTCCCTACATGTAGTTGCTGGTTGCGCACAGTGATCTTCGTAGTCCCGGGTGCTCTACAGATCGTTGACCTGCGAAGTCGACAGGTAATTATCCTCTAAGAGTGTAGAGTTAATGGCGCTGTTGTATTCGTCCGTCTTTAAAACAGCTAGGGCATTGCTCGAGTTCGAGCGTAAATCCGATATTGGCGAACGACGCCTCCGTGTACCTCGCTTGCGCTTCTTTTTGGCGGCCCCGGCGTATGTTCTCGCTGTATCGTTGCCGGTCCGCTCACTGCTAAAGTCGTCGAAGGTGAAGCGGCCGGTTCGCTTAGCATAAACGCTAACTTTGTGTGCGATGGTCAAGTATTCCGAGCTTGTCAACTTGTACTGCTGCTTGATCTTCTCAACGGCCTCTAGCGGTTGAGTGCTGGGAATTGGCCAGTCAAACTGCAGACCTTGAGATTAGAATTCATGTGCTACCGCCGAGGTTATCTAGAGAAGGTCGTCGCACGACCTATCTTCTACTCCTTTATACGCCGTACCTTAGGCAGTGCTCGTCTTATCTCCTATATCAAGCAGCTTTGAGAAGATGAGCCGATACAATGTGCTAGCCGAGAGCTAATATCGGTGTAGCTTTAACGACGTGGGCCGGTAATAAGGTTAGAAATCTAACCCTGGGCGGTGGTCAGAGTTTTGATTTTTGATTTCCTCTCACTTCGGGTTGAGTTACAACGCCCACGACAGCAGATAGTCTTATGCTGGTCTTGCTGCAAGGTTCAAGGAGCTGCCGACGGTCGTAAGTGGGGATTGCATCGGTTCGCAGGTCGGGACAGAGATTCCATAAGGCTGGAAAGGCTCATGGAGGATTAGGTAATTCATGAGACATGGCGAACGAGTCACGCTGACCCGGAAAACGAGGCGACGATGGGCACGAAGCTTCATTAGGAGCATGACTCGGAATGATTGTTTGACGGCATGTCGCGGCGTACATTGACTGTCTACCTCCACTTTATGCCTTGCTCTCTTCCTCAGGCCCTTGCGCCTTCAACGATTACCCTGGCCTCTCCCACATGTCGCGGCAAAGGATCCGCCCCAAAGTCTTCGCTGCCCACAAGGGCACTCAAATCCGGGTCTCGTGTCGTTCTGAGGAAAGTAGAGAAGTGATTGGAGTAGCTCCGGCCGCTATTTGATTGGAGGGCGTAGGCGCCGATGAGGACGGAAAGTAAGGCAGCGAGGAGAGAGAGGCCATAGGCAAGGAAGAGATCCTTCGGTGCATAGATGTAGGTGTTCGCATATGTCGTTATCGTGATTGGGACCTGGACTTTTGACGAAAGTGAAGCATCCTGCGTCAAGAGAGGAGAGCTTAGCATGCTGAGGGTGAGGTTATGGAATAGGCTCTCAAGCTGTTGTGGCAACGTGTCAAGCGCCGTCCAGTTCACTGATGTGATCATGGCGTAGTTCGACTCGGCTAGTGAGCCTATTGTTGAGGATGCTAGAGAATCGTACCAATGCTCGCCTACCAGAAGGCTCGAGTAAGCCTGCATTACTGCACAATAACTGTACTGTATCGAAAGTGGACTCAGACCGTCTGGGCCTGATGGAACATCTGAATAGTTACCAAGCACGCTCACGCCATTGAGGTAATTGATCGACAGAATGGTTGTGTGTTGCTTTGAGTCCTTAAACTCGAACGCCACTTCGTACGTTGCGTTGTGAAGTCCACACTCGAAGAGTCTCCACGAGGAAACACTGCTACTAGATAGGACATAGATACGAGCATGATCGGTGGAAATCTGATCAATTGATCCGTAAAGATTGTAGTTGTTCAGAATGGTAGTGGAATCCCCTGTTGTGATATTGTGGTCGTCGCTGGGCACCCAAGACATGAATTGAACGGGAATAAGCTGCGATAATGTCTCGTTGACAATGTCAGTCAAGCTGTCACTGGCAAGTCTGCATTTGAGTGCCGGTGCTTCAAAGCGAACTTGATAGCTTGCATTGTTGTAAGAGGTTGGAATTTGTAGAACTTGACCAGTTAACTGACTTGCTGTGGCAAGCCGAGATGTTTCGTGGCTCGCTTTCCAGAAATCGTTTACGAATTTCCACCCACCAATCACCTCACCCGGGCCGCCGATGGCGTCGCCTGGCTTAAGTACCCAAGCGTATTGAGAGCTGTTGAATCGATACCGAGCAACCGGACTACGAATTCCGTCAGATCAGTATTTTTTATGGGGGCACTGAACCCGAGTACACAGGAGCTTGGTACATCCAGTTGGGTGAGAGTGTGGAAGTCTTGACAAGGGAAACTTACGATTCAATCGTGTTGACCCGCCCAATAGATGAGACTGTTAAAGTACCTGGTGTGACGACTGCCGCGAGTGGAATTGTCCTAGTTTTCAACTGTCAGCATCTGCATGGAACGTCATCGGCTTTTCGAGAGGCATAACACACCAGGAGACGACAGCCATGACAGTAAGTACCGGGACGCGGGTCCACAGGCTGACATCGTAGAAGTACCAGGCATTGTTCAGCACTCCTGTCAGCGAGTCGATTTGCTTGATCTTCCACGGCTTCCGGCTGATTGTCCGCCATTGGTATTGAGTGTAGGCAATTCCAACTGCCGCGACGAAGAACAACTTGACTACGAAAGCCAACCCAGTGCCAATGCGATTCACCCACGTCTGGGAAATCTGCGTATCAACAGGCTGACCGTCAAGGCGACTATAGAACAGGTGATGGCCGACAGCGATGAACACCCCGGCTACCAGCGTTACGAGCATGTAAACGAGGGAGAATGAGAGGCGGTCTCGGGATGATGCCGTAGTTTTGTTGTCATGTTGGTCTGGTCGTTTACTAGGGGAGATGTCGTCTTTCGTTGGAGATAGACTGTTGGTGTTTTCTCCATGGTGCAACTGCTCATAACTTCCAGCCATAATGCTGTCGTGCTCACTGCCTTTTTGCTCGACGAGGGGCAATTTCGAGTACATGCTTGAAGCTCGCAAACCATTGCGAGCTCTGATGGTTAGCTGAAAGGACACTTTGCAGAGCTGCCGGGAATTTCATGAAGTCTTCCATGCTGGAACGTTGTCTGAAAGCATGGAAACACCTAGCTGAAACAATTCTGGTCGCAGTCGCTGTCACAGGTGGCCTGAGGGCGCAGGCTCAATAGAGTTTAGTGGCACTTACCTATATTTTTGGCCTCTACACTACCTCGCTTGCCGGCCGGGGCCTAGGACGTTGCCTCCCAGTCTGAATGAGGAAGATGCGTTAGCTGTGAATTAATCGAAGACTGGACAGTGTTGCTGGGTTGGAGCAAGAAGTGGCGCCCAAGAGCAGATCAAATGTCCGACGCGAAGTGGCAGGTAGATTTCCGCCGGCCGTTGCAGGATCAGATATCCATGTTCTTTTAACTGGTCTGCCCTAGTACTCTATGCCTTGCTTTCTTCCTCAACCTTCTGCGCCTTCCGCCTCGCCTTCTTAGCGTCAACTTCATGCCTCCATGTCTGTCCATGTATGCACACGAGCCACAATCCACCCGTACATACCACCAAAAACAATGCAGAAATAGTACTGAACCATCCAACACCAATTTTCTCTATCGCAGGTAGACAAACAGCTGAGCCAGCCGCTGCAAACACATAACGGATCTGGTAGTTTCCGGCGACCACCACTGATCCCAACCCTCGACTTTGCATCACGTCGATACAGTAGGTGTTCAAGCTTGGGAAGCACATCAATTGTGCCACACCTTGCACGAACATAGCGATAACAGGCAGGGGAATGCCCCCCACCTCCGCCTCGATCGACCAGCCGTAGATCAGCATACTTGCTGGGATTACAACGCCCATGAAGAAAAGGGGTGTCCGTAGCCTGTCTTCTGCGATTCTATGGTTTCGTTTAGCGATGTAGCGTTTGACAACCCAGTCTGATGCCCGGCCTCCGAAGAAAGTGCCGAGCAGGTATCCGCAGCCTGGTGCGACGAAGAAAAGACCCGACTGCCATGGTGAGGTAAGACCGAATCGTGGGTTTAGGACATATCGGATCGGGGTAAGGAGACTGTACATGTTCCATACGAGAGAGGACGATGCTAGGCCTGCAATTAGGAGGTTCGGGTATGAGACAAGCAGTTCTGCGACGCGTAGTGGATTGATTAGATGGAGGATGTGTGCTGTTCGTTTGGACTTCGGGAGGTCTTTCATGTCGTCGATGCCCTTACGAGGAATTGTCTCCGGCAGAAAGAAAATGACGAGGACAGTAGCTAAGCCACCCATGCCGGTCTGCATCCAAAAGATGTAACGCCATGACACGTATGTAACTATGGCACCGCCTAAAAGAGGAGCAAGGCACGGTCCGACCAAAGTGCCGACCAGATACCAGGATAAAGCTGTTCCCCGCTCCGTAGGTGTGAAGATGTCCCCGATGCAGCTCGTGCCGACGATCAGGAAAGACGTTCCTTGAAAGGCTGTAAGCATCCGGAATATGTAGAAGGCGGCGAGGTTCGGCGCTAGTGCAGTGCCTATGCTCATAGCCGTGAAAAGGGCAGCGCAGATAATACAGATCCATCGTCGTCCGTAGAGCTGTGAGAGAGGACCCCAGAAGCAAGGGCTGATGCCCATGAATATCAGGTAGAGAGCATTAGACACGTTGATGATTGAACCACTGGTGTCATAGGTTTGTGCTACTTCTGGGACGGCTGACAGAACAGTCGTCGAGCTAGTAGGTGCGAGAAAGCCGCATACTGCGAGGACGGCGGTGATGATGTGCTTTCTTCTGAGGCTGAATCGCTCATATTGGGCCGCGTTGACTTCGACATAGGACGAGGCATGGCTTTCCGCGGCTGAAATCTCGTGATTCGACTGGTGGCTGGTTACCCGTGTGAGATTTGGTTTGTCTTCTGCTGTGGCAGATCTTTGCAATGCTGTTGGTTCCATTGGAGACTTGGCGGTCGGGAGAACTCGGTCCCCGTCGAGTTCGGCTGCCTTGGGGTGCTGTTCACCAGTCATGATGGGAATGTCATTGATCTGTGACAGAATTACTCCTTGGGGGGCTAGACGGGCTTGTCGATGACCTAAGGCTAAAAAAGCGGCTTGACTGTTCAAAAAGACTGTGGTTAAGTTGTAACAAGAAACAGACGCAGATAGGACTTCACTTCAACTTCAGCATGTAATTCCCGCGCAGATGCAGAGTCAACGGATGCAACCGTTGAGCATCACTGTAATAATTCTCACCGTTACTTGGCCAGTTGAGACTTGGAGTCAAATGAGTGCCCATGAGCTCAGCAGCACCTCTAGGACGTCAGTAAGGAACGAATAGCATACAAGGTGGAAAAGATATTGGGGAATAAGCGGCAAAACGTCCGCTTGCAATCTGTTTACAGACTGTGGCTAGCTGCTTTTACCTTAGCCTTGCTAAGATTTTACTGCCGACAAGCCGCGAGGCCAATGAGATAGCTACAAGCACCCTGTTATCGGCCACCGTGCAGGTGGCGCCGAGGGCTCACTTGCCGGCATGGACATTCCGATACGACTTGCTGAATCAACTTGGCCGCTCAAAAGTACAACTTGGGCTAGTAGACTGGTCACCTTAGGTCTGAAAAGGGAGTGATTGTGGCTGCCATACTGACAGTTTTTTGCTGATTAGGAGTTTGGGAACGGGTAGGGAGATGAGTAAAAGCAGTCATTTCATTGGCTATTTCGTAAAGCACAACGCCGGCGAGCGTACATGTAGACTCTCAAGCAAAAACTTCTGGGGCACATTCCTTCTCTATCACATCGAAGGCGGGCTTTGCGCTGAACCACCCTGCTCGCGGGGTACCCACAGCCTTGTAGGTGAAAGATGCGTCCTCATCGTCGATCTTGACTGTAGCACCACCTCGGCCGGCGGCAGCTGCGTCAGCCATTAACTGAGCACGGCAGCACTTCTCCAAAGAGCAGAACCAGAAGACGGTAGCCTCAATGGTTTGACCCACTGTCAACAGACCATGGTTCTGGAGAAGAATGGCCTTTTTCGCGCCAAGAGACTTTGCAATGTTCTCGCCTTCCTCCTTGACTAGAACGACGCCTCGGAAGGAGTCATAGACGGCAAGGTCGTTGTAGAAGGCGCACGAATCTTGTGTGATGATATCTATTGGTCGACCCAGTGCACAGAAAGCCCTGCCGTATATGGAATGCGAGTGGGCTGCGCACAGAACATCTGGTCTGGCGGAGTGTACAGCGGCGTGGATCATATATGCTGCTTGGTTGAGGAGTCTGCAAGGTCCGCCATCAACGACCTTGCCGTCGTGGTTCACCAATATGAGATCCGATGCCTTGATCTGGCTGAATGCAACACCGAAAGGGTTGACCCAGAAATGGTCAGGCTTGACGGGATCGCGCAGGGTGATGTGACCTGCGACGCCCTCATCGAACCCTTCTTTGCCAAAGATACGGAAAGCGAGAGCTAATCTTCCCTTCAAATATTCTCTTTCTTCATATTTGTCGGTGAACTTTGGGGGAGCTGGAAACTTCTGCATTGTCGCTTTCACGCCGCCCTGCATAGCAGGCTCGTGCGTTGCGGTGCCCTCTGGCTGGGAATCCGGCTTGTCATACCCATTGGAAGGCTTGGTTTGTTCGACGTCGTATTCCGTCGTAGTTGCTGTTGGTGGAGCCATGTTGAATCTTGTTGTCAGTAATGTCTGTTTAGTCAGTAGCAGAGGCAAAAGAAGAGGAATGAGGTCGTTTGGAGAATATATGGCTAATATGACACCTCGTTACGCAGGGACTTGTTGCATTCTATTCGCGCAATATCATTGAGCCTCGGATTTGATCGTCTCTCCACACTGGTTTATAATAACGTGGTTCATGACTGGACCATCCATCAAAGTGCGACAGCCAACGCCCTGCAAAGGAATTGATGTCAATCGCGATGCGGGGTGCACTGGCAAAAACCTGCCTTGAACGTTATTGGTGAGTTGTCTCTCTCATGGGGTCTGGCATGCCCCAAGTAGCACTCCTGCACGGAATCATCTCCGAAGGGCTTCTATTGTGTACTCATCTTCGAGTTGTAGGACACATATGGTACAAGCAGGATATCTTGTTCTTATGTCTTAAGATACGTGGGACACCCCAAACACTAGGCAATTATACATCGGCTGTCAGCGACGACTTAGATGGTCATGGTGATGGGAGTGTTCGAAAGTGATAAAGAGGATAGCAGCAAAACACGACGCACCTGACAGTGACCCGGTCCAGTCCAGGGCCGCTGATAAGATAAGCATTGTGATGCTGTGTTGATTCTCCCACCAGCAACGAGAGCTCTTCTCAATGAGCATCATCGTACGTGCTGTTGTCTAGTTCCTCTGCAGCATGCTATGCCTTCGAATCATATAGCACAGACGCTTGAAGGGGCCTCGTCGCCGCCACCTCCCTATACGCCCAGTGTCGCCGATGTCGACATCCTCTTCCTTGGCTCACCGGGCACTGGCAAATCGACATTCCTGGCGCGCTTACCTCAAGTTCACAAGGGCCCAGTGACATCGCTTACGCCTTTGGTGCTTCCCAACCTCGACAATCGTCCTTTCACATTCTCCGTCTCTCTCTTCCGACGCCAGTATACCTTCCACATCTGGCCGTCCACGGGGACACTCTTCACTGACCCCTTTCCCGAACACCCTCACTTCGTAATCATCACTTACGACATCACCTCTCGTGTGTCGTTATACAATGCACAATTCTATTGGCGGAAGCAGTACATGGTACACTTTGACTCTCACGAGCACACCACCCCTGTGATGCTATTGGGCCTGAAAAGAGATCTGAGAACTGATCAAACAGATGAAGAAGGGAGACACCTCTGCGTCATGCCGCAAGAAGGGCTGGAAGCAGCGACGAATATGCGATGCGATAAGTATGCTGAATGTTCGGCTCTGACAGGAGAGCTGCTTTGGGAAGTAGTAGAGGATATCACAAAGGTTGCAGCACGCACCACAACTGAAAAGGGAGGGTTAAGTGAAGCCACTGGTTGTGCTGTGATATGAGCTCAACTCGCCTGCAATTCTATGCCTCTGCACATGCTTGATGATGGGTAAGGCGGATGCTTCATCAATAACACACGCCTGGAACAGCTAAGCTGGAAAGTACCATCTCCTTCCTTTCAGCGCATGTGCAAGCACTTGCTACCCAACTTTTATTTTGCATCCTGCAGACTCGCCTTAACACTTTCAACAAGGCTCTTGTACCGTTTCCAGACCATACTACTTCTTCAACGACTTGGCAGCCACCTGGTTGGCACCTTCGTCAGGTCTCTGCTTAAGTTTGGGTCTTTCTGTACGGGCGATTTGAGGTCTGGCCTGACTGTTCCGATCGAGTCGATCACGACGTTCCGGTTGAACTGATCTGCCCATGCAAACACTCTCATTCTCGAGGAGTAATCCAGAACTGCTGCAACGAGATGGAGCTTGGCAGTATCGTCAACGTTGCTATAGTCCACTGTCTCCATTGGCACCGAAGCAACAGAAGCAATATCAAAACCTACATGACGGGGAATATGGGAGCAAGTCGTTGTGGTAGATTGAAGGTATTGCACCTCCATTACGTCCTGCGGATCCATCAGGGAATAAAGTTTCGAGGTTGAAGACCGGCAGAATAGTCAACTTGGTGTTATCTTCCGGCCTTTGCACTTACCTCTAGTACTATGTTTCTGACTGGCAATTGCTAGTTTCCCTCCTCAGCCTCGGCACCCTCGTAGCTTCATTACGAATGGTGGTGCCTGCGTTGTTGGTGATCGCTCCTGGATCGTGGATGGTAGCTCGTTCCTGGTCGGCGGTCGCTCCTTCCTCGCTGGTGACCGCTCTTTCCTTGGCGATCTCGGTGGCACCTGCTCTGCCCACATTGATGGTGCGGCCGGCTCACGCCATCTTAAGAGTAGCAGATCATCATGACAGCAACGAAAAAGGTCCCCGATTTGGTACGAGTACGGTATGCTTGCGTTGATGGCGGACGGGCACGGTTCGGTTGATGCTGAAAGGCAGCCACTCTGTGCATAACGAACTGAGAAGGGACGAGGTTCGAAGACAAAGACGACTTGCAAGGAAAACCGGCTTGGTCACATACATCAAAAAGCCACTTTTCTGGCATAGCACGCATGCTCGATCATGTTGAATGCTCACTTAGAGTAGGGTATCTTGAAAATTAGAAAATGCTCCACCAACCATCTCCAGCTCATCAATCCATTATCCCATATCCTCTGAATGTCCCTGCAATTATCAAGCTAGTGATGGAGATGTTGTGGCCCGTCCAAATGGGACACAATACACCGTGCATGATTCACAATCTCAAGGCACAAATGCTTGCCCGGACTATCGTGGCTTTGACCGACTATGTGACCTTGTTGAAGGTCAGGGGTGACTCGGTCTGGGAATTCGTCTGTTGGCTCATCTAGTCTGTGCCATTGTCTTTGCCTCCTGGTCAGGGCATCAACGAGGCCGAGTACTGTGAGCGAAGGCACATTCCCACTTGCTGTCTCATCGGTTTCTATCGTAGCTTCGGAGCTCGTTGCTGGTGATCGGTTGGTTCCAGGCGGTACTGGGATGGCATGGTCGCCGAAAACGTAAGCTCGTAACATGCGATGTGCAAAAGTTCTCCATTCGAGCCCTTCTTTTGTGGTGACAAAGTTTCGCTGCTGGTCTGGGCTGCCGAAAGCTTTGCGCAAGCTCTCGACACCCAGCTTACGGAATCTGTTCCACTGATCTGCTAGTACGTTGATGAGCGTGCATCCTAGCATGAGGTTCGAAGAGCCAGTGTCGAATTTTTGCGGGCATACAGGACAGTATATGACGCCCTTCGCTGTCCGATAGCCTGTTTCAATAGTATTAATGGTCTGCTGATTGAATGGAAAGCTCGAAAGAGTAGACATAGTTGATAGGGTCAAATAGAGATTCGGCAGACATGGACAGGGTGGTACGGAAGGTAAATTGCTGAGTGTTTCCGGGTTTGCGTCTGGATCAGTCGGTAGGCTCGGGTCCATGTCGAAGCCCCTCCATTTGTCCTCAACAGGTAAAGGCAGCATATCCAGCGTGGAGAAGTCGGGCCATTGGGCTACGTCGGTGGGATATGCAATGCCAGCGAGATCCAAAGCATCTGGAGTAGGCACTCCGTTTTGCGAACGGCTTGAATCTGAGTTGCCAGAGTGTAAGACTGGGATCTGATTGTCTTGGAGAGATGTCTGCCTGTTCGACCGCACGGGTTGGGTTATTGGAACAGTGCATATGCTCCCGAATTGAGCCCGATCATCGGTCATTGCCGCTAGACTCGGGTCTATGATATCTGGGTTGATGGGCTGTTCCCTGATAGGCTCGGGCGCAGGCTGGATAGGTCTAGGGGGGCTCGCAGCCTGCTTGCTCGTAGCTGGCGGATCAGAGTCGGTCTTCTGCCGCTTCCGTGGTCGGCCCATCTGCTTCTGCTCCGAGTAATGGCAGAGCAGGTTCTGTTTGACACATCTTGAACATCCTGTCGGTTGGCCCGAGCATTTCAACTTGCGCTTCCCTAGAACTGGTCAGAGCGGTAGTCAGACAGATGACATTCACAAAGCATACGACACTCGTCGCAGGCAGCATGTCGCTTTATGCCGTCATTGGCATCAAATGCGGCGCTGTAAGTGGGTTGAGAAGTGTCCATCTCCGCGAGGTCAAGCACATGGTCGTTGTTGGCAAAAGTGCCGGAGAGAGGGAATTGGCCGTAACGGTCGATGTTATCGCGCGCCACCTCGAGAGACATTGCTGGTAGATACCTTAAGAGCACAGCAAGCGCAGGCAAGTGACCATGATGACTGACCTGGTTGAGTAAGTTAACCAGCAATTGACCGTACCAATGGGCAGCCTAACGCTATTGGCCAGAGTTTCAGGGCGCAAGTGCTAAAGTTGGAGGACCCGGAAGGACGCCGAAGACCCTCAGCATGGGTAGAGTCACGCTAAGAACTGCCACTAAGCGCTTATCACGATAAGGTCCTTGGCAGAGAATTTCTGGGAAAGCGCGAGCAACAAATTTACCTTGATCATGAGCAGGCTGCCAGTAGTAGCAGTAGCAGTAGCAGTAGCAGTGCTATAGTAGTCCTCCAGAATGGAACGGTCTAACTCGAGGAACTCTAACTCGAGAAAGCGCAAAGCTATCACAAAGGATGTCGATCGTGAAGATGCTGCTATAGCTTCGGGGGACGAGTTCGAGTTTGGACAGCTCGATGGCACTCTTCGCGACGAAGACACAGATGAAGAGACCGACGACGGCTCAGCGAGTGGTACTTCCATCTCTGATGACGGTGTCACGAGTTCAATCAGTGAGGGAGAAGACGACGACGGAGGTCTCAGGGAGAAAGTGCAACCGGCTGTTGATATCAGTGCCAACGGGACGGATGGTTCGAATGGAATTGCGGATGCTGGAAATGCGGAAGACAGCAGCCAGCATGACTACGAAATCATAAAAGATGCAAATGGCAATGACAGGTTCATCTATCCCGAAATCGACCCTGGCGACGACTCGGATTACTCTGTACCAGATGACGAAGCAAACACCATCGGCAATATCCCACTCTCCTTCTACGAATCCTTCCCACATATCGGCTACAACATCAACGGCAAGAAGATTATGCGGCCAGCCACAGGCCAGGCTCTGGATGCCCTATTGGACAGCATAGATATACCTCAAGGCTACACTGGCTTGACCGATCCAAATACTGGCAAGCCTCTCGAGTTGAGCAAGGACGAGCTAGAGCTTCTGCGAAAGATCCAGACGAATGAGGCCACTGGAGAAGGCTATGATCCTTATGAGCCTACCGTCGAATGGTTCACGAGCCAGGTCGAGACGATGCCGTTAAGTGCTGCTCCAGAGCCAAAGCGCAGGTTTGTGCCGTCCAAGCATGAGCAGAAAAAGGTCATGAAGTTAGTCAAGGCCATTCGAGAGGGACGTATACTACCCTACAGACCGTCCAAAGAGCAAGAACCGGAAGAAGACGATGCACCGAATTACGATATCTGGGCCAACGAGACACCTCGACTCGATCATGCAATGCACATGCCGGCACCAAGACTGCCTCCCCCCGGATTCGACGAGAGTTACCATCCTCCTCCAGAATATCTACCTGACGAAAAGGAAAGAAAAGAATGGGAGAACGCAGATGAGGAAGATCGCGAGAAAGATTATCTGCCATCCGATCATACCGCGCTGCGGAGAGTGCCTGGTTATGGTCGCTTTGTCAAGGAGAAATTCGAGCGATGCCTAGATCTATACCTAGCTCCTCGAGTTCGACACACCAAGCTCAACATTGACCCCGAATCGCTCTTGCCGAAACTACCAAACCCAGATGACCTGCGTCCATTTCCAAGCCACCAAACCACCATTTTCAGAGGTCATGATGGCCGCGTCAGATCGGTTTCTGTTGATCCGTCTGGGAGCTACCTCGCGACTGGTGGCGACGATGGCACGGTCCGCATATGGTCCATCGTTGATGCACGCCAGAATTGGTCTGTAAGATTCGGTGCCGATGATCCTGTGAATGTGGTGAGGTGGCGACCAGTAAAGGATCATTTGATACTGGCCATCGGAGCCGGCGATAATGTTTACCTGGCCGCACCTCTATTACCCGAAGGCCTGACTTCAGAGATAGGGTCTGCCAGTCAAGCAGTTCTTGACGCTGGTTGGGGTTATGCGGTGAACGGCTCTTCTACCAAATCCACAATCTCCTGGAGTCGTCCTTCGGCTGCGCAGCAAGCTAAGGGTGTTGTTGTCAAGATTGCTCTTGGTCATGCCGTCAAAACCCTCTCCTTCCATCCAGCCGGCAATCATCTCGTCGCGGTATGTCCGTCGACAACAGTTCCAGCTTCGCATGCAGTGTCGATACACACTATATCCAAGCACCAGACACAATTACCATTCCGCAAGCGTGTGAAAGGTGGAGGCACACCACAAGTAGCACATTTTCATCCGTCCCGCCCTGTGCTATACGTCGCAAACCAAAGAGTAATCCGAGCCTACGACCTCTCGAAGCAGTCACTTCTTCGCATTGTGCAACCTGGAGCAAGATGGATCTCGAGCTTCTCCATTCACCCAACTTCGACAACTATCTCTGGTTCAGATAACATGATCGTTGGCTCATACGATCGAAGGCTGTTGTGGATGGATCTTGATCTGAGTCCGAGACCATATAAAACGCTAAGATACCACGACAAGGCTATCAGGAGTGTTGGCTTCCATCCTAACATTACCCGGTACCCACTGTTCGCAGATGCTAGTGACGATGGCACCATCCAGATATTCCACGGTCTGGTAACAAGTGACATGTTGAGCAATGCCACGATCGTGCCGTTAAAAGTCCTTAAGGGCCACAAGGTGGCAAGCGGAGGTCTTGGTATCATGGATCTGACCTGGCATCCCACGGAACCGTGGCTTGTCAGTGCAGGCGCCGATGGAACAGCACGATTGTGGACGTCCTGAGATATCTCTGTAACCGAGCAAGCATAGTTCAACAGTCCACTCTGCCCTTAAGGTCTAGACGCTTTCCGTTTCTTCGCCCGCTACATGAAGTTCCCAAAGTCCCGACGTTACTGTGTTGTTATGTATGTAATAGTCTTAGATGACGATAGCAAGCCAAAGGGACTGCACCTGTTCCTATGTTCAGGCCTGCAGGCGCGGCTAACTTACTGTAACACGGACTGCTCTCACGGTCACAACCCTGCCGAGCAGAATCTGCACTTTTGCTCCGTACGGGTAGCCGCATTGCTCTACGTGAAGTTCTTCGTTCCTGCCTGTTGAGCATCCTCATCACTCTTTTACTTTCACATTGTTGTGTCACTCAGCCTTTCGAGTCTATAACTCGTGAGTACTGACTAACTCTGTTGGCAACGCGTATACCACAGAGTTTCGTCCTGCGCCGATGGAACTGCACTTCCGCTTGCACTTCTTCAATCACCAAGTCCACTGCCACGAATAACGAATACTGCACTTAGAGGTCAGACGCTTTCACAACTAGCAAACTGAGCTGCTTAGCTTCTATTGACGGGTTTTGTCATCCGGGAGGGTCAGATAGCCAGTATGCCGCCATCAATTAGATCCGGCAGATCCACGGGTCTCACATTCCAAGAACGACATCCACGATGCTACGCCTTGCTCGTGTTTTCGGCTCGCAGGTACCACGAGTTGCTGTTGGTGACTATGGCCAGCAATTTCTCCTTTCTCAGCCGGCCCCTCTGGCAAAGGTTCCTGCTCTTCAACCTGACATCGTTGAGCTTCATGAGTAGACAAGTTTTGGTGGTGCTGTCCGTTTTCTACGTACTGAAGTCTGCAGAGGAGGTTGATTCGAGGAACACGTGATGTAACGACGCGCGGTAACGCTTTATGATGCATGGATATCTGTTGACCCTTACGGTGTGTTGCGGATGTCGCTTGCAAATGGACGTTCACTGTCACTAGCAGAAACGCTTTCACTTTCGACAGTGAGCCCAGCATGTTGCTTGGCAAGGGTTACTCGGGCAGCCGTCACTACTCTCCTGGATGAGACCGCAACACTTCTAAATCAACCGATCTAACCTTCCTTTCCGCTATATTTTCGTGCGAACAATTCCCAATCTCCAGCAGTTGAGTTTAATGACCACTTTCGTTGAAGTTGAGTAACCAAATCTACACTACGATGGATTTGGAGCCTTGGTATCTGGATCTGGGCCCACAGTATCAGACGTACAAGTCATCGTCCAAATGCTGCAGCAGGTGCGGCTGCCACGATACTTGCAAAACAACAATGGCGATGCCTGATGTCAAAGCGATCGAGCACCTACTCCTGGATCATTGTTGGCACAAAGTGAATCTGAAGCCTTTGACGGAACAACAGATTGCTTTGTGTCTTCGTAAAGACGGTCGTCTTCTTCTCATGGACGACGAGCAATTCGACTTGTGGACCAGAGACGATGCGCTTCGTACCAGATTAGACGACATGGCGCAGGGTCGAGGCCAACAAGTGAAAGGAGATACACAGCGCGAAAGATCAGAAGAGTCTATCACCAAGAGCAAGATGGAGTTTCTGAATGCTGCCATGCCGAGAATGATAAACAACTTCCGAGAAATTATGCAGACGAACCCGGTGATTGCAGAAATGATGGGGGAAGGTCCACGGAAGAACCATGTACAGAAGATTGGAGAGCCTCTGCCACAAAACGCCGGTAAAGTGGGGATCAGCACGATGGAGGTGGAAGACTCTGAAACAGCCGACCAGGACAGCCTCACAGACGGACCTATGCTGAATGTCAAGCCGTTTTGGGAGGAGATCAAGAGAGAGTGTCCAACGGTGTCTGAAGAAGAAGTCCGCAACATGATGAGAGGGTGGCAACAGGCGTGGCAACAGCAAGCTACAGATGCTGTGACGAGTAGTGCTAGCAGTCACAGCAAGAAAGATCAGACTGCTGAAGCAAACCAATCGGAGAAGAGCGAAAATAAGAAGGTTGAGGCGTCTGGCAGACACAAGATTCTACCCCCATGCTATTGCATCAGCTGCTCGAAATACTTCTGGGACCGTTTCGACGACGGCTTCCCTGAGCTTCTTGAAGTGGACTTGGCAGTCTCTCGGGTTCAAACTTGGGTTGAGAATACCATGATAAAGTCACAGATCATAGCGCAAGCTCTGGCGCGCCATGAAAAGGCTCTACGTCGTCGGTGGACAAAGAAGAATCCAAGCCAGCGGAGGCAAATCCTAACGAAGGCATCTCCATTACTGATGACCTATAAAGGGCTTGAGGTTTTGCTTGGAGAGCACGGTCCTGGTCAGAAGCAGAGTAGGCTCACTAAACCAAGTCGTCAAAGCTTGTTGACATCCATACTCATCCTTGATGAGCTGATCGAAGATCCAGATCTGTTCTTCGAGCACTTTCACGACCGTACACAGCATCCTTCACAACACTTCCTGGCAGACTTTATGAGAGTAGAAAGCGCAGCACTCTATAAAGACTCACTAGAGCACCCGTACATCTTTGGAACTTTCCAGATCACGAACGATTCAGAGTACGGCAAATGGCGAGAGTGGGAAGACGGGCCGATTCATCAATTCGAGGCCGTAGCAGCTCCATACTCTGTTTTGGTTTTTGAGAGTCAGTCCAGTATTCTCGATGTGCTTTCTGAGGTTGTGTCACAACTTTTGGAAGGACTGCCAGCATCTGCAGGTCAAGAACAGAAGCTCGTTTCCAATCAGTCTTCTATGGGTTCTCAGATGGTCAGATTGCCTTCGTTGGGCGATATCAGCTCCCTCTACACGAGATCCCCGCAACCTCGATTGAGCTTGGAAGGCGCTGGACAAATTGCGTACCTTGAGGCCTCCCAAAGTCTCAATATCATGAAGAGTCTTAGGGCCGATAACGTCACATTCACTCAGCGCTTGAAGTCCTGTCGTGCGCTTCGCAAGGCTACAAGGGTTCTGACACCAGGAACATCCCAGAGCGCTTTGATTGCATCGTTAATACTTGCAGTGCCCCACGACCGGTTCATAATCTGGGCAAACATCCTCGGACAAGTGCGGTCGCTGCAGGAGGCTTCACGCTCAAAGCAAGACTACCTCATGGGAGGACACCAGGAGTTTATACGCAAGTTCAAGACTCTACTCGTTACGTTGTTCCAAAGATTTCATCAGCTAGCATACCTTGTCGGCGTCTTTTGCAACGATCCTGTTACACCTGAACTGCTTGTTCCGGATGGCTTCCTAAATGGGCGGTGGTAGGTCAGATCATGGCTTCGAGAATACTTTTTCGGCCCTCCTACGCAACCGATCCGAATCATGGCACTGAGATACTTACAGGTGCGCTTTGAGCAGCAGCAGGAGGACGTTCGGTTTATGAATGATTTGATCAAAGAGTGGATAGATGAGGTCCTGGTCGTGAGGAGAATGCTCGAGATCCTGCAAGCATGTGAACCGACTGTGCGGCAGTACTTCCTCGAGCCTTTTGACGGGCCTCGGAGCATGTGGTACAACGTGTGCCCCAGTTTAAGCCTGGATCATTATGAAGATCGGATGGAGGAGAGGGGTGCAGAACTTGAACATGTACTCCATCCGACCGCTGAATACATGCTGCCTACCGGTCGCCGGGATGCAACATGGCACGCAAAGCAAGCATCTGCCCAGAAAGTACTACGAGATACTTGGAGCAGATATGGAGAGGTCACCGTTGGTTATTGGGAACGACAGAAGTTCCAACCGTCCTGGCTGGACGCTGTCAAAGAAACTATGACCGCCACTGAGCCCAAAGCAGCCCCCGTTACGCCACTAGCCAACAGTGAGCCTCGATCGCCATCTAAGAAAGAAATCACTCCACCTCCGATGACACCGACATCGATTCCGCATCAGTGCATCCCTGAGGGGGTCTCAGAGCGAAAACTGACCAGAAAGAAGCGAGATGAGCTCAACCCACCCGCAGAAGACGAAGACGAAAGGTCCTCTTCGAGCAAGGCAGTTGAGGTCCTGATGATGCAGCAAGCAGGTTTGACCATTACCGAAATTCCCATCAAAGAAAGTCACCTCGAAGTTGTTGTCTCATTGTTTTCCAATGCGCAGCAACATGTTAAATCTGTGAGGTGGAACAAGTTTCTGAACTTCATGAGCGATGCTGGGTGTGAGGTGAAGAGCTCAGAAGGAGCCGGCCATACTTTTAGCTCGAAAAACGTGGTTACTGGAGCAAGAGCGACGGTTGTCTTACACAGACCTCATCCTGATGCTACCCTGAAAGCTGTGCATCTCAGAAACAATAAGTCCACCATAGTCGAGGCCTTCGGTTGGCGAAAGGAGATGTTCGTGGTGAGGAAGTGAAGACGCGGTTATGTGGCTCAAGTGACACCACGATGATATTCAATAATGAGCGAGCTTGTCCTTTGAGAGATTAACTTGAGTAGACTTTGTAGAGAAGCAGACTCCGCTTGCTGTCCTGGTGGAATCAAATCAGATACAAAACGTGAGCAATTGCTGGTGTGCAGCCTCCCAAGCCCGCAGATCCAGGTTCTCATGTTCATATTGAGGAGGAAGTCCCGGTGCCAAGCGAGGGATAGGTACCTTGTGTCGCTCTGCAAGCGAAAGCACTTGAAACGCACTTGGTCTTTCGGCTGCGGAATTTACGCGTAAGACGCGCCTCCGCTGTACACCGACACGGCCTAACAAGCTAAAGCACCCATATGCCTGCATCTACTGTACGTAGTAGTAACCAAGGATACCTCAATTTGGTAAATGCCCAGCTCACAGCCAAGCGCAGGTTTTCGTTGACCGCAAGCGTGTACCATGTGTAAGGGAGGCACGACAAGATAGAAGAAGACGTCATCGGATTACCGATGCAAGTCAGTTCCAGCTCGACACCGCAATAATGACTCCAGTGTTGTGGATCCCTCACTCTCGATATGGGGCTTGATAGACAGTGATTTACACCACAGCGCAGAATCGCATCAGAAGGTGAGGAAGAATATTAATGAACGGAACAAGTATTTCTCCTCAGTTCGGCTATCAAGAGTAGACTTGCGTAGTGAGGACCGAATGCCGCAGATGGAGTACAGCTTACCTAAAGCGGCAGTAAGTATTTACTCACACGCATGATCAGCTACATGGTGTACTTTACGATAAGCCGAACCTTGCGTCTTCGCAACCAGCGAGTCCTAGTCGCGATAACGGCAGCGTCGCGTGTGGCAGATGAAATTGAAAGGGGATGTTTCAGCCGGCATTGAGGGAACTCTCGGCATTCGGACCACGAGGCTTGTCGATGCAGTGATCAAACCCTGTACCAATGCAAGATCTGCATTTGACTGGAGGAGGCCAGCCAAGACTAAACGCTAGGCAGTTGGCAACACAGCCAGTCATGCCGGAAGTTTGGACTCTACCGTACCTGTACCTTGCAGCAGGCCGACATTAGTGCTGCTTATCCCTTCGGCAGCTACTGGAAACGTACTAAAAAGGGCTAGACCAAGTCATGCCACAGCCAATCGATGATCCGATCTCCTGGCGATCTCGCGACGCCTTTTTCTGCTGGGTGACGCAGGGTTGGGGCTGGTATGTTCGTGTTTCCGTCCTCTTCGCTTCTTGTTCCGACATTCCTGATATCTCGCCATCACCTGGCCTCCGATGGGTATGAGGAAGATGCAGTGGCCGACGATTGTCTAGGCTTTTCCGACCACTGGGTCGATTGTGTGTGGGTTTCGTAGAGCAGGAATAAAGGAAATGAACATGTGGACCGATGTGGAATTGTTTCAAAACATTCTATCAGCTCCCATGCCCAAGCCTCGCCAGCTCCAGAGTAAATTATTGTGAATCGCGTGCAGCTGCGTGTTGGCTACGTACACCAAGACCTCTTTATCTGCTTGTTTTGCTGCCTTGGCAAGTTTCACTCCTTGTCTAGGTCCACGTACTCAGCATCCCGCTCATCAGCTTAGGCCTGGTGATACCCTTCTTCAGTCCGCATGTTCTTGTAGATCAAGACCCGTCATTCCTTACTCTTGCAAACAGGCGCAGGCGACTGTCGTTCTTTAGCCCAACGGGCATCCTGACTACACGTTCCTTTACAGACCGGCTGGTATCGGTCACACCTGCCGTTTGCACTTTGAATAGACCGAGTTGAGTACGTTCCTTTGGACACGAAAGGCCAGACCACAGCACGACGCATATACATCCAAATGGCAGCGGGAAGCTATGGCAGCAATCCTTCGGGATCTGCAGAACAAAATCAAGCCACCGAAATCTACCTCGCCTATCTCAACAAATCTCTCGCCGAGAACTATCTCTACGCCCTGATAGCATTGACTGCTATTGTCTTCCTCTACCATACCTCCGTCCGAGTCAACAACCATGTCCGACATCTTTCGTCGCTCAATGGCAGCCCGGGAGCGCAGAAGTACTTCTCGTCCTTATCTCCCACCATGGCCTGGATGAAAGATCACATCCTACTAGCACCCATGCTACATCACCGGCGAGCGGCGCCCATCAAGTTCAGCGAGAAGGTCAATCTGGGCGGTCTGCCAACAAGATTCCAGGCTATCTTCATTGGCTTCGTGATTGCCTACAATGTCTTCGCCTGCGTATGGAACGTCCCTTGGGCAAATGATGAACTGGAAGTCCTTCCTATCTTGCGAAACAGAACAGGCACTCTTGCAACAGTCAATCTCATCCCAATCATCATCATGAGCACAATCAAGAACCCTTTGATCAATGCACTGGAGATCAGCTACGACTCTTTCAACCTCATGCACCGCTGGATCGGTCGCCTCAGCATCCTTCAGGGCATAGCACACACTCTATGCTGGCTGATTGCCAAGGTCGCAAAGTCTGGCTGGTCAGCGGTTGGTGCATCATTCACCCACTCGTCCTTCATATACTGTGGCCTTATCGCTACCGTTGGCTTCACTGCTATTGGTATACAGGCTCCAAAGATGTTCCGTGCTCTTGCCTACGAGTTCTTTCTCCACTTCCACATCGCTTTGGTCGCTATGACCTTCGGTGGACTATGGATTCATCTGAAGGCCTTCCCTCAACTGAAATACCTGATGGCTGCCATCATCATCTGGGGTGCGACCAGACTTTGGCGATTCGCTACCATGATCTACAGGTCTTGTGCAACCGGTGGACGTGGCTGCAAAGCCATCGTCGAAGCCTTGCCGGGTGACGCCATGCGCATTGAGTTCGTCCTTCCTCGACCGTGGAAAGCCCAATCTGGACAGACGTTGTACTTCGGCATTCCCAGCATTGGCTGGTGGACGATGCATCCCTTCTCCGTGGCCTGGTCTGAGACCTACTCCCACGGTGGTCTTTCGCGAAATCTCTCGACCAAGACTACGTTCACTAATCATGCAGACCCAGAGAAACATACACTCAACCTACCTTCATCTCGCGCTCGTGACATGGATATCGAAGGCCCCAAGCACCAATCCTTCAGTCTAGTCGTGAAGAAGTACGATGGTTTCACACGAAAACTCTACGAAAAGGCGTCCCAACAACCGCAGGGACTACCGTTGACAATTAGCGCACTGGTCGAGGGTCCCTACGGCCACGCAAAGTCGCTCAACAGCTATGGCACCGTGCTGCTGTTCGCCTCCGGTGTTGGCATCACACATCAAATGCCATACATCCGAGACCTTTGCCAAGGCTATGCGGACGGGACCATCGCAACCAAGCGCATGACACTCGTCTGGGTGGTGCCTGACACGGAGTGTCTCGAATGGGTCCGACCCTGGATGCACGAGATCCTCGGAATGGAGAAGCGAAGAGAGGTCCTCAAGGTGCTCCTCTACATCACAAAAGCCACTCTGCGACAAGAAATCAAGAGCCCAAGCGAGACGGTCAAGATGAGTCGCGGCAGACCAGACGTCCTCAACATCATGATGGACTCTGCAAGAGAAAGACAGGGATGTCTCGGCGTGTCAGTGTGCGCGGGTGGTGGCCTTGCAGATGAGGTCAGACGAGCATCTAGATTCGTGGTGGGACAGGGCGTCAACCTCGATTTGATCGAGGAAGGGTTCGGCTGGTAGTTCGAGACCTGCAATCGGACGCCGCAATATACTACGTACCGCAACTACGCAAATAGAGATCTCGAACGTGGCAAGCACGAGCTAGATAGAATCACTCATCTTCGCCACAGATGTTCTTACAAACAATTGCAAATGTACATATAACACTACTTTTCTTCTTCAGGGCAATGAACGCTCTTTGATCCACCTCTTGCTGAATGGTATGTCACATCATTACCAATGTATATTGCTTTCCGGTGCATGTCCTCAGAAGCTCGGGAACAATCAGGATCATGGCATGGCATGGCATGTACTAGACGCGCGATGGTAATTAAGTGCTTAAGTGCTTGGTGTCTAGACATTGATGGTATGATGTACAATTAAGTAAGGTATCTAGCTATAATTATGGCTGAACGCTGAGAGTCTATAAACTACATGATATAGGAAATTTCTCCGTGACACGCTTCGTACAATCCACCGTGTGTCGTTGCGCTGAATCGAGTGGTGTGTGCTGGTGGTATCTGGCGCTATCTGCTGAGGCGCGTGCCGATGAGCAGGGCCTTCGGTGTTAGAGCCTTTGGCAGCCGCGGCCACGTTGCATGGTGTTTAGGGCTGTGACTTTCTTTTGTGAGCGCAGCTACCTCAACAGTGAGGCCATAGACCGCGTACTGGGTGCAGTTATCCAACCTAGTAACTCGTCGTTACCCCCGGCCCTTTCGTCCTATTCCTGATCCACGCTATGGATGATTTTGACCTTCTGGTGGTAGTCGCCCTTCAAGCATCGGTATACGACGAACCCGAATCATTGTTCCTGTTCTTGTTCTTGTTGCTTCCTCCGCTCAGCCCTGCGCTCCTTCCCATGCTCCAGGCACCCCAGAGGACCATGAACAGGATAGTCAAGTTCGTGAGTTGACCGAATATGATGAACAGGAATGTAAGCGCTTGGTTCGTAGTGCTGGACCAATTAGATACGTTCTCATAAATCATCACGATGTTGACGATGATGAATATGTTTCGAAGCCAGATGAGGGGAACGACGACGAATGCGAACCGTGCAAGGAGCGGCCTTTCGGAGTTCTGTGGTACGCCGTTGGCTTTCAGGTTTTTGTAGTTCGTCAGGACTTGGATGGACACGCTCGTCGAGGAGAATACCACCACGCAGCGGAAGACGATGTATATGATGCGTGTGATGCGGTCCTGGGTGATGGTGCTTGGGAAGGTCAGCGCGTTCTGGCCACTGCCTCGCACAGTGAGTCCTAGGGCCCACGCTGCAATACCGAAGGCGGCTATTGCGGTGATGATGAAGCTGTTCCAGATCCTTGACGTGGTTTTGGGCGAGGCTGCTTGGGTTCCGTTGCTGGTTAGGTTGGACGAATGTAACCAAATGGCACCGGTGAGGAAGGTTGTAGAGAGTATAGCGGCTAGTTGTTGGGTGAACGTGAGAACCGAGATCCTCCGTCCATTGGGCGGGGAGGCACTGGAGGACGGTGCACCCGCATACTGGTAGTTGAACGTTGAAGTGATTGAAACTGGCGAGTTTCGGTGCAGTTCATATGTGACTACTGCTGATTGTACCGCGTAAGAGACAGCGAGACAGAACACTGCAGGGATGAGGAAAAGGTGAGTTGACAGTGTGGTCTTCAGTGGAGTGACCTCGCCAGTATTTGAAGACTTCGTTTTCCGCTCGAAGGAGCGTATGCGTCCATTCGCGACCCTCGTGATCACTATCACCACCGCAAGGGCGAAGACTAAGAAGGCGAGAGCCGCGGTGATAACGTCGAGCGAGAATATCGCCTTCACGGCCGAGGTTCCGTTGGAGAGTGATGGCATGGCTGCACCTGAAGTGAAGAGTTGTGAGGGTTGTAGGTGTTGCGTGAGGAAGCGGTTTGTGGTTCTAGGTATGGACCTTTGTATAACAGCAGCAATGACATGACGAAGGATGGCGTCAGGATTACTGCTGCTGTTTGTTGGCCCCGTAGTGCAAGGGTTGGCTGCAGAATTGGATGCCGCCACAGCCGCCGCCAGCGGATATCACGGCCGGTGAAGATCAGATGGGCTTGGCACCGGTACGGCGGAGGCAGATGATTCTGGCTTGGTAGGTACCCTAGATGTTGGGCTCCATTATTGTAGGTTGATTTTGGCTGCCAGGAGTACGACACATGCGATTGACACGAGTCAGCTGTTGGACAATTCTCGTGCGGCAACATCAACGCTGCAACACGACGAAAACAACAACCTTGGCTCAGATCATTGAACCTGTGTTCCGCCGCTCACAACTCCGCACGACGCATCTGATTCGAGACATTGATGCATTGTCCGCGCATCACTGATAAAACGTCGATGGCGTTTCTACAGGCACTATTTTCCAGCCATTTCACTGCTGGCCCACCCCGGTCGCTTCGTGCAATACAGTAATAATGCAGCTTCCTGTTCACGGGATTGTCGAACCCGGTTCCTGGAGTGACATCACGAACGTTTAATTTGTTCCGGGCCAACGCCAGGGTACACGCGTTTCTTGCACAGTACTGTAAGTGCCAAATCCAATCATATCTTGTCGGTATCCACCTCTTCTTTCTATGCCCACCCCGTTCGCTACAGTTTGCAGGTCACCTACCAGGTAGCACGGGCTACTTGGGAACTGTACACAGGAGACCTTCTGGGCATGAACAGCAGCCTAAACTGATTCGTTTCACAACAGCTCTTTCGTGGTCCTAGAACCTTTTCCTTCAGGTCCCCCAATACTGAAGAATGTTATTGACCTGACCGCGGTTGAGCCATGGACCCCCTGAATCACTCCTGCTTCTGTTGACTGTCCGGCTGTGGACTGGTCAGCATCTGTATTAACGCGTCACCTTGGCTCGTTGCTGCTGTGTAGCATGCCACTGCCTGAAGCACTCGGGCCAATCCGAGGATACTTACTTGGTGCCTTTTGCCGGACGCTCAGACTTGCGAATGTCGCAGCGGCAAGATCTCAGTGTGTACCAATTGGCGTGGGCACCGGATTGATGTTGACGAGGATGCCCTGATACCTATTGCTTTGTAAGAGGACCACACAGACAGCCCTGCCCTCGCGTGCTCTAATCATATTGCGCCTCCTACTCCTTTCATCGTGACTGTCGTTTCCGCAGACGGACCCCGAAGCTCACCGATGCTAGGTTCAGGCGTCAAGAGTTAGATCGGTCCGTTCTGGTGTATTTGGATAATGCCAGTCATTCGGAGTCCGAGGCAGAGCCCGTGGCTTCTTCGTCATCGTCATTCTCTTTCCGCAGACCCTCACTGAGGATATACTCTTCCTGCCTTAGGGTTGCTTTAGCACCTTCTGCTCTCGGAGCACAAGTATCAGCAGGCTTTCTGCCATGGCCGTCTCGGATTCGAGGGTCACCGCCAGCCTCGCAAAGCATCTTGACCATGGCCTCGCCCAGTTCTAGCTCTCTTTCGTTGGCATAGCGTACGGCAGTATGGAGAGGAGTCTCCTTGTCTCGTCTGGTCAGAGGATCGCATTCGAGGAATTCGACGTCAAGGAGCTCATTCATCATATCGTCTGAGAGCTCTATCAGCCAGACTGTCCTTAGTGAGAGCGTGAGATGTGCTTACAAGAACCATAACTGGCGCAGACGTGCAGTAGGTGATTGCCCATGGTATCCACCACCTCGTTGAAGAACTTTGCAATCTCCTCTTTTGACTTGCCCTTCAAACTGTCCAGCACTTCCTGGAATAGATCGACATTATCCCTCCGACATGCCTCGATTATCTGCTCCCGTGGAGATGCGCCCTGTATTGGTCAGTTTCCTGGTCTGGTCATAGAGGTAAATACGTACGTCAGCGTCGCCCATATTCGAAGCCTTTCGAGTGGTATGCAGAATCTTTGTCCTGTACTGTAAGATGATTGTAGCAACTGCGAGGAGGGTTTGGGACCTTCGATGGTAGGCGAAATTGGCTGTGAGGAAGGGGCCAGAAGGAAGTCGACTGTGGTCTTCGACGTGTCAGGTGGTTGTGTAGTAGAGTCGAGGTTGCATGAGAGGAATGGCAGAATCTAAAATTGTCAGGCGGGTGTCGTCGCCCTTCCTTCACAGCCGCCCAAGCACCGCCAGTCGCGTTTCACCACCGGGGTGCCCCCGCGGTCAAATCGTGCAAACAAAGCAAACGGTTCCTCTGGACTATGACCAGAAATTAATTCTACTCGGCTTTCACTAGCATGTCTAGGCTGACGGTGCAGAGCCTTCGCAACAGCACGCCGTATCATGAGCAATCAGACCTCGTGTATCTGCTCGAAATATTCTACGCAGACACACTGAACTGGCTAGAAATGCCTCCGACATGTAGGTGTGCTCGGACTCCGTACTGACTTGATACCAACGGATCGCAGTCTGCCCCTACTGCTGCAATTGCTTGACTATCCAAAAAGCCGCTCAGGATTCGCAGGGCCGAAATGCCTTCACATGCCGAACATGTCCTTATCAATTCGTGCTCGACCAGCCATACTATGAACGCACCTACATGAAGAAGAAGCAGCAAGACGACATCATGGGAGAAGGGAAGAGTGATCTGCCCATCAACGAAGGTACGCGTGATGCTGTCTAAGCCCTGTAGGATACTGACAGGATTCGCAGTGCCTGGTGGCTGCCCCAACGAAGAGTGCGACTCGAAGCAAGCGTACTTTTACCAGCTTCAGACACGAAGTGCTGACGAGCCTCCGACCTCGTTCTACAAGTGCGTGGAATGCTCAAAACAATGGCGAGAGTACTAGTCGACCGACAAGGTACAGTTTGCTGACAAGAGGGTGTGACGCTTGAAGATGTTGGTGCAGTCAAGGTTATATTACAGGTGAGGATTCTGTCGCCAGGGACTCTCAAGAACATGTAGCAGAGGCAACACCATGTCACAGCAACTGCGTGGACCAGTCTGGGACAAGTAGCTCCCTTGGCGATAGAGGGTATAGCATTGTGCTGAGGCAGATCAAGAGCCACTGCGGCGAGATAGACGTATAATGCATGAAGAAAGTTAGTATTTCCTGAATCCGCTAGTCTAGAACTTGAGCACTCTGTCCTCGTACAACAACACACTGCGGCTCGGATACGCATCGGAACTTGGTATGGGCAGCTGATCCTGTTTTGACTACCACATTTTGTAGATACCCCGCCGTCGACTCGTCTTAATTCTGTGCAAAACCAACAACACAGAAGTCGCAGCCAGTCAGGTTAGGGACCGGTCGAATCCTTGCATACCTGGAGCACATGCAAGGCTTTCACCTGACTTTCGCAGCAAGCTTTTCATATCTGAGCGCAAGAGGCCAGTCAGAAGGAGGGGACAAGAGTCATAGTGGGGCTTTTGCCAAGGAAACATTCGAAAATCTCTCTACATATAATCTACTGTTGTGCCACGAATCTTTCTTTGAAACTCTTCGTCGCTCAGTAAGTTTCCTAACCCGAGGGTATATTCTATCTACTTTTACTGACTTGCCTCAGCACCTCTACGCATATTAGCCGTGGTACCTGAGCATTCTCTCAAAAGTTTTCTAGAATCTTACAAAGACCTACAAAACTTTCAAGCAAATCTACAAACCAACCGCCAACATGGGGTATGTGCATTTTCTGGGGCACGCGCAAAGGGCGCAGTTCGAAAATCTCGATAGAGTACACTTGCTGACTTCTCTCTAGTAAAGAAAAGATGCACATTAACGTGGTCGTCATCGGCCACGTCGACTCCGGCAAGTCTACCACTACCGGTAAGCATTCACCATCCAAAGAGACGGAAAAAGAACAAGACACTCATACGATACAGGTCACTTGATCTACAAGTGCGGTGGTATTGACAAGCGAACCATCGAGAAGTTCGAGAAGGTACGTTCAATACCTGTGCTGCCATTTTGGTCCCCGTCAACCCTCGCGAAAAACTTTTGGTGGGGTTGGGGCGAGGGGCAAAACTGTCGCCGCACAAAGTTTCGCCCACGGCAACAAGGCTAATTCTGGTATTAGGAAGCCGCTGAACTCGGCAAGGGTTCCTTCAAGTACGCCTGGGTGTTGGACAAGCTGAAAGCCGAGCGAGAGCGAGGTATCACCATCGATATCGCCCTGTGGAAGTTCGAGACCCCCAAGTACTATGTCACCGTCATCGACGCCCCAGGTCACCGTGACTTCATCAAGAACATGATCACTGGTACTTCTCAGGCCGACTGCGCTATTCTCATCATTGCCGCTGGTACTGGTGAGTTCGAGGCTGGTATCTCCAAGGATGGCCAGACCCGAGAGCACGCTCTGCTTGCCTACACTCTCGGTGTGAAGCAACTCATCGTCGCCATCAACAAGATGGACACCACCAAGTGGTCAGAGGACCGATTCAACGAGATCATCAAGGAGACTTCCAGCTTCATCAAGAAGGTCGGCTACAACCCAAAGACTGTCCCCTTCGTACCAATCTCTGGTTTCAACGGTGACAACATGATCGATAACTCCCCCAACTGCCCATGGTATAAGGGATGGGAGAAGGAGTCCAAGGCTGGCAAGTCTAACGGCAAGACCCTCCTCGAAGCCATCGACGCCATCGAGCCACCTTCCCGACCAACCGACAAGGCACTCCGACTTCCTCTCCAGGATGTCTACAAGATCTCCGGTATTGGAACGGTTCCAGTCGGCCGTGTCGAGACCGGTATCATCAAATCCGGTATGGTCGTCACCTTCGCCCCAGCCAACGTCACCACCGAAGTCAAGTCTGTCGAGATGCACCACGAACAGCTCGTCGAGGGTCTCCCAGGTGACAACGTCGGTTTCAACGTCAAGAACGTCTCCGTCAAGGAAGTTCGACGTGGAAACGTCTGCGGTGACTCCAAGAACGACCCACCAAGAGGCTGCGATAGCTTCAACGCCCAGGTCATTGTCCTCAACCACCCAGGCCAGGTCGGTGCTGGTTACGCTCCAGTCTTGGATTGCCACACTGCCCACATTGCCTGCAAGTTCTCCGAGCTTCTCGAGAAGATTGACCGACGAACCGGCAAGTCTGTTGAGGCTTCCCCCAAGTTCATCAAGTCTGGTGACGCTGCCATCGTTAAGATGGTACCATCCAAGCCAATGTGTGTTGAGGCCTTCACTGACTACCCACCTCTTGGTCGATTCGCTGTCCGAGATATGAGACAGACCGTCGCTGTCGGTGTCATCAAGTCCGTCGCCAAGTCCGACAAGGGTGGTGGCAAGGTCACCAAGGCCGCCCAGAAGGCTGGCAAGAAATAGATGGATAGTCTCATGTCACAACGCACTCTGAGATTTCATGATGGGGTGGGTGGATTGGATTGTGGTTTGCAAAGATCGTGGTCTCATTCACCGCAACGTTGTTTTTTCTTCGACTGGCATGTCATCATCTTTCTATTATGATACCATCAAGATTTCACAAAAACTTCGTGCTCATGATCATGACGACAATGAATGATATGAGCTTGATGATAATGATATACAGAGCTAGATGGGATACGAGATTCTAGTTCCAAGCAAATGACAAGACTTCACAAAATAACTTCATTCCCTATCATGCTATGCCAGTAACCCATCGTAAGTAGACTAGAACATCCCTCTACCTATCATATCGATGTCTTCGTCTTCACGGCTAACTTCCATCGCGTGACGTGCCCGCCTTTGACAAAGCACAACCCAACGAGTGCTTACACAAACGCCCGAAGCCGCGCATCCCTCTTCTGCCCTGACGGTCACCACTTCTTTCTCTAACACTATGCTGACATCGGGCCACGAAAGCCGGACCACGGCTTGTAGATGCCCCACGATGCCAGACAGCGGCTAAACTCGGCCCACAGCAACAGGTGGATACAGGCAGTCAGTGACAGGTTCAAGGCGCGACACTGAATCAAAGGACGTCGCGACTCTGGAAAGGAAAGTGGGATCTCAGACACAGTGTACCCACTACTAGTAGGCACGACCAACAGCGGCAGGAAGTGGAACTCGCGAGCGACACCAAGGACGACTGGGGCAGGCGCGGCTCAGTCACCAGCAGGGCAGAGGAAGGGACGACCACAAAAAAGCCAAGGAAGGTGAAGTCCACATCAGCACAGCGCGACACGAAGAAGAGGGATTGTGCGGGTACGCATCAATCACTAGGCTAGGCTACAGTAAGGGAGGCCGTGAGAGGAGCGAACTACGACCGAGACACGATGGTGAGCAGACGCAGGAGACGATCATGCGCATTGCAGTGAGCAGGGGAGGAAGGCGCCACGCGTGAGTCGCGGCCGCTCGGATGGTCGTCGCTCTTACATTACGGACACCATCAGAGCACGACGAGACGGCCGTCCTAGTGAGCGCCATCATGCAGGTGTGCCTCGTTGTCGTCTGGCAGCCGCTACTTACGCTTCACAGTACGAAACGAAACGAAACGAAGCGGGGTGGGCGGTGAGAAGCCGTGTCAGAGGAGATCGAATGGCCGCGGCAAGAGGATGGTGTATGTGGGACGTATATAGTGATGTGAGAACGTCTGTTGACACACTAATTAATTACCTGGATCATGCCATGCCATGCCATGCCATGCACAACCCGTACCGTACCGTACCGTACCCCTCCATCCACCCCATTAATATACAAAGGAGAATTATGTAGCTCGTTAAACTGCTGTTGCTGTTGCTGGTGCTGTTTCTGTTTCTGTCGCTGAAACGCTTCCAACAAATCCGTGGTTTCTGTTTTCGTTTATCGTGGTCATCTATTCATTCATAATTATGCATTTGGCTTCGTTTAGGTGGCAATTATATTTTTTTTTGGTTTTCTCCACCGCTCATGCTGCTCCTTGTGCTGCCGTGGGCACTTGCATTTGGGCTTTCTGGTGCTCTGGCAGGACCCAATCGCCTAGCCGTAGCGGTCCGTTTGAGGACATGGACGTGCTCGGCGGACCCGGGGTGGCTGTGCCGGGCATCACGGGGGGTGATGGGATGAGCCTGACTATCGTTCCTGGCCTGTGGATCGTGGTAGACGTTGCGTGGACAGCTTCTGTGTCGATTGGAGCTGGTGTATTTGGGATTGAGGAGGATAAGGATCGTGGATCTGTGCCTCCTGCTGTTGGTGGTGCGGAGGTCGTTGCCATGTTGTGGCCCCAGGGTATTGAGGTGTTTATTTTCGACGGTTGTTGGGGAGTGAGCGGCCTCGAGAAGTTGGTCTTACCCTTGGGAGTCGTGGGCCAAGTCACCTTTTCAAGCGCGGGAGCGGGTACCGGCGCCATGATCTTGCCGATGTTTGCTTCGTTAGTGCTGCGAGTTGAATTCGTCGCGTGGAGGCCGTTGCTTATTCGTGGGGGAGATGGGTTTCTCATGATTGTTGCTGATCTTGAGAGGCTGCGCTGGACGAAACTGCCGTCGAAGGAGGATAGGTCGACCATTGGTTCGCCGTCATTTGAGATCGGTCTTTCAGGAGATTCTTCAAGTCTGCTGCGACTTGAGGTCGGAGAGTCGCCCAGCGGCTTCTCGAGTACGTCCAGCGATGCGTCCGAGGATGAATGCGTGTTTGTATTTGTCGTGGGCGTCGAAGAAACTTCGTTCTCGTAGGCTGAGACAGACGATCGTAGCGGATGGCGTCCATTACTGGAGGAGAATGACTGCCTCTGTTGTTGCGCCTGATAAGCACTTGCCGGTCGTTGTTGAGCTGAGTAAGCATTTCGTTGCTGTGGCTCCTGCGGCTGCTGCTGCTGTTGCTGTTGTTGGACGATGTCACGCAAACCGTAGAGACTGGCGAATCGTGGCATTTGAGGTTCCGTTTGAGGATCCGAGGTTGGCCCCTGCTTGTTCTGGTCCTCTTTATCTTCGATTTTCATATGCAAGCTCGTAAACCTGACAACTCGATGCTTTTCCTTTGATTTGGGCATAATAGCTAATGGCATGGAGCTCGGTCCTATGACATCACCCAATTTATTGACAGCAACACCTCTGAGTCTAGCCGGGGGTTCACTGGCTATTACCGACGGTGTCGATTCCTTCGCAGGCTCAATTCGTGATTGTCTCGTCTGGTTGCCTACTTCCATAGGAATAATATGGACAAAGTTTGGTTGTGAGCTGAGAGAGGCTGAACTTCGTCGAGCACTTGGCGATGTTCTCTCAGTCTCGAAGTCGAAGTTCGCTTTCAAATTGTCGTTCTCGAGTACTGGGCTCAACTCAGATCCGAACCCGCCAGGTTTGGCAACACGGCCACAGCATGAACAGCGTCGATAGGAGGGCACTGCTGACGACGAGGAGGTTGCATCGTGATCGCTTCCTGCACCAGCAGCATCTTCTCTTTCTTTACCCTTCCGGCTGGAAGATGTGTCAGAAGCAAAAACAGCAGGTCGCTCTGCATCCATGCTCAATGGGCGCACCGCCGGGTGCTGAGCATACTCACCGTCCTCTGCGGCCTGGTTTTTGTCTTCCTTTTTATATTCCGCGGTTTTGGCAGATGGCAATTCGTCCTTTAGAGTGTCCCTCAACCTAGGAGGCTCGCCAGGTCTGGTGTCAGCATAGGCAATAGCATGGAGGCAGTAGCCTTGTCCTGGCAACATTAGTGTCCTCCTTCGATGTTCTTTCCTTAGAGGAGCTATCTCCGGGTCGGATTCGGTGAATCCACCGAAGCTTTTTCGCCAATTGAGTTTTTGCTTCTTTGATGGTTCGGAAGCTCCGCCAAGATTCTCGTCGGACTTGGTGGCCTGTGGGGTGACATGGACAACAGGCACTTCTTTGGCAGCAGAAGGCTCAGCATTAACAAGCTCTGAGACCTTGTCGTTTTCAATGGACACAGGGGAATCCGATGGTCTTATTGGGCTGTGGTCTCGTGACGGGGCATGACTCGTGGCGCCTAGAGATTGATGTCGGTGATTCATGGCGACAGAACTCACCACATTGTTATCCGCGCCACGCTGGTCGAGGCTGGTTTTCTGAATCGCGGAAGTCAGAGTTGACTGCCGAGGTCGTGAAAATTGTGACAACGGATTCGAAACAATTTGTTGCGACGGAGTATGTAGCATCGTCAATGAACTCGTCCTCGTGATTTCAGGTCCACGGTACGTTGCAATTCCGCGATAAGAGGACGCGCTTGGAGGTCTGGCGTTGCTGTTAGCATTGGCGAGTTGCATTGCTTGTGCGTGAGAAATGGGCTTCGGTGCGTAAATATGTCGAGTGACTGAGTTTGAGCGTTGTCGCTCTCGATCAGGCGATGTTGGAGGTGTAGGAAGATCGGAACTTGAACTCTGCGCATATGTATGCTGTGAGGGCTGTGACGAGGACTGGTGATCTGGGGTGAGCGGCGGCGTACTGGAAGCCAGTCGACGTATTGATTGACTGTCGGTACTCCTAACGCTTCCAACCTTCGAGACAGAGCGGTTTAATGAACGGATCTCGTCAGGAGTCAATTTAGCAACTCTGTGCTGTGACCTTGAGGTTCTCCGCTGCTCTTGTGCAAGCGATTTCTTTAGTTTGGCCATGTCAAAATCGTCTATATTGAAAGGGTTTAGTCAGTAGTTGTACAGGCAATGACGTGAAAGCGTCGTGTAACTGCTTGTGCATCGGAGACAATTTGATGCAAGGTTCACACGAATTGACGAGGAACACAGCTGGCATCAAACGAGGATGGGCTTGGAGAACTGATGAGATATTTCTGGCAGTGAGGAATACCAACCTTGTCTGTTATTCGGAGCTTGCTCCACGGCATGGGCCATGACAAGATCGGATGCCATGCTTGCCATTTCGAACAAAGTTACGGAGTAGCTGGCCGAAGGACAGGGAAGTGAACTGGGCAAACAAGTTGTTGCGATTGCTGCAGGAAGTTGCTGACTGCGGGCCTGTCCTTAGGCTACCATCAGAGAGGATCCTTACGGGGGCCACTTCTAAAGTCAATTGACCTTCAATGAGCGAACCCCTGTAGATAACGTGGCTGTCAACCGCAGTGGTGTTGACTGATTTTGCTGCGATTTGGAACGGACGGAAAAACAAAGTTCTTTGCCAACTATATTATTGAATTGCGCAAAGCGCCGAAGCGAGGAATAGCGAAGCCTTCCCAGTCCCGGGCTTTGTCATGATCTTGAAGTAGGCCGGATGGCGCACATGTGGGCTCGATGAGACAAGAGGGGTCGCCTAAAGCTCCAAGAGGCTTGAAAGATTTGGACGAAAGAGCAGCGTAGATCGTTCGGTGCCTAATTACTATATATTCCACGTCACTCGCAGAGTCTGGCACGGCCTGATAGTCTCAACCCGAAGCAGATTCGTTCTAACTGTGAGTGCTAGCTATGGAGACACGATTGGATTCAGATGCTACTGCAGAGCGCACGAGAGGTGACATGATAGTCGCGCCTGCCTCTGAGGTTGGTTTCAGTGCACGGTCGCGATATCGCGCGATGTCAGTGGCTGGTAATCTTGGCAGCTGGTACCCTTAATTGGCGGTCACTGCATGAACAGGGATCGAGGTTCAAACATATGTCTTCATAAGTAATGAGTGTAGCCAGACAGGATTATGATGCTCATGCGACACACATTGTCGAAGGCCAGACGTCTAATCGCGACAGTTATAGGCAAATGGAAATCTCTTCCGCTACTACTTTCCCCTAGAAGACGAATTTGTCCAGATTCAGTTTGACGCGACGATCTGGCACGCTGGTGCAAAAGTCTTTATGACCGTTGAAGCGGGAGGCTGTCTTACTTTTGACCAATCAGTCAGATATGGCACAAGCTAAGAGACGATAGCAACCTCGCTTGGCTTCTCTGAGCCTGTCCGACCTTCCGGTAGCAGATGCTTTGGGTGTGGTGCCTGACCCATCCCGCGCGCTAACCTTCAACTCCGGGATATGCTCAGCCTGACCTTGTACTTGTAAGCATCATCAGACATAACCTTGTACCAACGCTAGCTATAACTTGTAGAATGGACACGAACAATTTGTGCGATCACGCTGCTTGTTGAATGCCCATGCACACACCTGAAGCTTGTGTGGATGCACGATAACTTCTCTGCAAACACAAACACGGGCACGCGTCGAACGACCCAACTACTAATATCATCGAGTCGACGGCTAACAAAACAGTTATTGAAGCTGTTTACCTCCAAGGTGGATGAAAGCCACGTGGAAATAGGCAAACGCCACCTCCATGTGCTCATAGGGCTAGGCCTGTACCATCTCCTGTCCATCGATACAATTTGAGAACTTCTCGTCGCCAGTTTTGCTGTTCTGTAGCATCGTCGCGTATGCGGCCTCGGACTTGCTGCAGGGCAGATCGCATGACTTTTCGAAAATTACGCTGCTCTGGGTCAGCACAAACACGCTATCACTGCATCGAAGCACACTCACCTGATATTGTGTGTCAAGCGTCGCGACACACGCTTCATGAGCTCGCACGATGGTCTCACATGCCTTGACAACATCCGGGCTGACGTCGCCCTGCAATTTGTCCGCAAAGAGAAGTAGCAAGAAGCTCCCTTGAAGCAGATACACACCGTAGAAAAATGGCATGAAGCTAAGGTCTGGGTCGTAATCAATCACGTCGCTCACCGCTTCTGCCGCATTTACAGCATGTCCTGTGGCGGTCACGAAAGATTGAGATGAGATCCAGAGATCATTGTCGTCAAGCAGGGCGATCGGATCCCATTTCCCCGTTAGAAGTACATGCAGTACGTGCATGATATGCGTGCCGTATGCGACTACAGTCTTCGTCTGTAAACTAAGCTCTGAGGAGACCGCAGTCTCTGTCGTGCCAGTTGATGCAACCGAGGGTGTGATGGCATCGCTGAAGTTGTGATCGTTCTTCTGGCCGTTGTTAGCATCAAAGTCGCGCAGACTTTGTGCATAGGTCTCGAGCTGCAACGTGATCTCATCCACCAGTTCGTCCCAGATGCGTGGTTGATTCGCCTTTGGGCCAAACCTCGGACGGTTTCGGGCGTGATTGAGATCAAGGATTTCACCCAGTATCACCATTAACGGTAAGAAGTACCCGAAGACGCTGTGAGAGGTACACTCGATGTCCAGACCCCGTTTGCGGTACCTGGCAGCTGCCTTTTCGAATCGTCCGGACTGCCACAGATCATCGTCTAATGGCTGTAGCAGCGCCTCGCATTCCTTATTCAAAAAGAACATAGGCCGATTATAACACAAAGCCAGATGTCTGTCCTGCATGTAGAGGAGCCACCAGGCCCTCCGCCGTTCCTCACGTTCTTCCTCGCTGATCGGCTTCGGATAGCTGTCAGATCGCATAGATGGGTCACTGTAAGATGACTTCCGAACATCATTCGAGGGACCTTGATGGTCTTCTACTGCGGATGTCGACTGAGCTTCATCACTGGCAGTCTCTTCGGGTAGTTCGCGACCAAGTCTCAGTTCTCTCGCCAACGACCATGCGGCGTTCCACCAACGCAAGCTAGCAGCCTTCCTTTCACTGGCTGATACGACTGTGGCGAGATGGATATATGTAGCGAGATTGTCTATCTGCACTCGATCCAGGTTATTATTGCCAGTGTGATCTGTTGGTACCACAAGTCCCCCAAGTCCAGCATCGGACTGCGTGACTGAGGTGTACCCAGCCGTCCCGATGACCATACCAGATGAGTTATGGATGAGAGGCTTGAGCATGTTGATGGTGAGCTCCAGTAATTTCTGGCAGACCTTCCCACGAGCATCAAGTTGTGAGGTCAGATACGGCGCGTCACTAGTCTGTGCTGCAATCCACAGCATACTCGCCAGCAGAGCAGGCGTGCAAGGACGAGGGTCAGACGCATGTAAAACAGATTTCTTCCTAAAGATGTACCCCAACACATAGGGGTTCGAGGGTCGCAGATATGCTGACGTCGAGCTTGCGAAATATTGCTCTAGGAGGTCGCTGGCTAGACCTTGAGGCATGATCGGTTCGAGATGCGGTAGGAGAGGCCGAAGCACAGGGAAGCGCAGTGTGTCCGGGGGTCGAGGTTGGGTGGCAATGAGCGGCGGCTCCTGTATGTACATTGGCGTGGTCAGAGCCATCCAATCCGGCGACTCGACCATCGGTGCCTTGCCCATGAATGCTACTGAATAATCGTCTCCGAGAGGGAAGCCAAAGCCTTGCTGCATTCCATCAAGATTGGCCGAGGCGAAGGAGTTAGGATCCGAGACTGGAAAGTGCTGCTGAGACATGCCGGGCACCATAGCATCATGCATGCTTGAAACTCCATTCATAGCCATGTTCGGGCCGCCGTTGTAACTACCATAGTACGTGTTCTGGTGAGGTGCATCAAATGTGCCATTCGTTGGCGTAGTATTGGAGGGTATCGTGGCATGTTGCATGCCCTCGACGCCCATATACGAGTTACTCGAATACTTTCTTGCGAGTACTTGTGGTCTCTGAACTTCCCTTCCATTTTGACCATTTCCAAAGCTCTGCTCGTCGGATTGCTGTTCCTGGTCTTTCTTTGGAGCTCTCCCACGTTTCTTGTGGGCGCGGACATAATCGCATTGCAGTCCTATTTCTGTGCAATGAGCACACGGGTGTTTGCCGTCACATCTCGTCCGAAGCTGATTGCACTGGTCGCAAGCTCGACTGATTCGTCTCCGAACGTTGTTGTTCTCGCCTGAGTCATTTATCGAGTCCAACTCTGACTCCCGCCTCTTCCTTCCGGCCTGTAGATTGCCATTGCCATCGCCATTGCCGTTAACGTAGTGATCACGATGATCGGTTGATGAAGGGACTTGCGCTGGTGTGGACACTGGTTCAGAGCTTTGCAGGTAATTGTGATTGTAGCTGCGATGCGTTTGCAATGGAGCTCTGGACAACATCTTGTGGCATGCCGAGATAAATGCTGCTCGCACAAACAGGTGTACAGGTGTACGACTACGGCAACATCAACTTTGACGCATCAAAGCTGCGGGAGATCAAGAGTAAGGCACCCCGATGACCGACATACAGACAGGGTCCGTTCTGCCAATACGTCTCAAATCTGTTCACATGGCATCATGCCATTGACGCGGAAGACTGAACGTGCGAAACAAAACGTGGCGCGAAAATCATGCATGCCAGGGTGGTGACTACAGTAGGTGTAAAATGACAAGTACCGCTGCTCAGCGGAGTAACGGTCATTCTCTTTGGCCATTCTGAATGCAGCTGGTGCTGAAGACACACCGCGGATAACAAGTGCTGTTGCCCCATGTCAAATCCCTGCAGGACAGAGCGGGGTGGTGTCCGAGATATCAGGTGTTGATTTGGCCTCCCCGTTAAGCGAGGTCCACCAGCTTGGAGCAGCAACTCAAGCCCGCCGCTTGGAGAGAACTCTCCCCCAGAAAATATTCAGGGTCATGAACCTGGAATTTATCAGCACATTATTCGCGTGGTGCTTTGAGCTATGAGGCTTGCCACACTGCTTATCCACATCCTATTACAGCATACACTACTCGTAGCATCGGCAGATGCAAGAGAACGAATCTACACATCTGGCTGAGCGTCACTTGACCAGTGGCACGTTCGCCACGAACCTCTGGTGGGGACTCGCTAGCTAAATCGGTCGTCCTGAAAACTGCCGACGATCGAGGCTTGCTTCAGAATTGATGTTGATCCCTGCAAGCACTCCCACCCAGTCATATTCCTCCTGCAAGCAATTTCGCAGAGCTCGAGGCATGATCTCGCTGTCAAATTGTACTTTGGACAGGTGGCAAGGCTCTTGCCCCCTGGCCGCAAAGCTGGCTCGGGGCCTGCTCTCTTAGTCATTGAAGAGGTCATCTTCTTGCTTCCGAAGAAATGGAACCCAGGACGGTCGTCTTTGTTTCTTGGACAAGTACAAGCAAGACACGCTGCTGCGTTGGATATAGTCCCGCCTACCTGATACCTGATACGCCTAACCCAGTCTCCGGTCAGCCCCCAGGCTGCGTGTCGGCCCGCTTGGCGTTTGATCAAAGCCATGCTTGACCTCAGCCGGGGTACTTGACGATGTCTGACACGCTTCTGCCCACTCATAGCGCTTGCTTAACATGAGCTCTCTCTAGTAGCCAATAAGCGTTAGAGCAAATGAAAGGAAGTTACTTCCGAAATGGACCGTCGAAGTCGAAGAACGCACGCAGTACGTACCATTTTGTTAAGATCGACATTGTGCGCCGGGTGGGAGGCAACTCTTTGCGGAGATACGGGACCATGTCTTAAAGAGGTTGATGTATATTGTTCGTCTCCCAGAAGAGACTCGTCTACCACAAGACAGTCAATGTGCACAGCAGCGCTGGAGTCCGCCAGCATACCAACACAGCGCCAAGCACTGTTAGCATTGTCCCTCGCCTCCTTAGTCGCGAACGTTGCTGACTGTTCGATTTCAAGTCAAGTCCTCTGAACTTACCCATCGCTGCTTCACAAGATCTGTTTCTGGATCGATAGGTGTAGAGACAAACGTTTCTTGCTGCGTTGTTTTACGATAGCTCGAATTGTTGAAGTGATGCCTAACCTGATGCCTGAAGTTTGGCTCGAGCTGTCGGGGTCTCCCCAATCTACCTACGCTTGGATACACCGGCATCACCCCGATGTCTGCCATACCATTGCCCGATACTCCAATTGTCCAGAGCTCACATCAAGATCATCGTGACTGCCTAAAAAAGCTAATCTCCAACAAGCTCAACCTGGTGAGCTTCTCTGCAAGCATAGCACGCTAAGTATGCTGCTTGCAGTTTCCTGCGTACCCTCGGATGTGGCCGATCAAGCTTTTGCCGCTGCACCATGTTTCATGATCCTGCCAAGTAGTCCTTTCCCTCGTCTACATGCCACCCTAGGCATATCCTCGAAGAAGCAATATCAGACAAACCCGCAAACTCGGCTGTTGTGCATACGTGCAGCTATCAAGCCACATCCCTAAGTTGGTACGGCAGGTTAATTCACGGCAAGTGGCGCAATCACCTCGTCAATCATCAACACCATGAAGCTCTTCGACGCCGTGTACGAGGTGATAATTGTGGGAGGCGGCAATGCAGGTTTCTCAGCCGCCACAACTGCAGCTCAACACGGTGCTTCCGTACTTGTGGTCGAGAAAGCACCAGAATCCGATAATGGGGGCAACACATTTTATACAGCGGGCGCTTTCCGTTACGCTTTTAAGGATCTCGACGACTTGAAACCTATTCTATACGATGTCGACACGGGTAAAAAAGGGCTATCAGAAGACCTGTTGAAGCGCGTTGACGTGCAAGGTTACCCCGAGGACGCCTTCATGAAGGATCTAATGCGCGTTACGAAGGGACGATCTGATCCGCGGCTGGCCGAGAAATTGATTAATGAGAGTCGAGGAGCGATACAGTGGATTGCGGATAATGGTGGCAAGTTTGTGCTCAGTTTCAACCGCCAGGCCTATGAAACCAAGGATCGCTTTTTTCAATTTTGGGGCGGCATGGTGACTATGTTCAGAGGAGGTGGGAAGGAATTGGTGAAGTGGCATGTTGAGACCGCGAAGAAAAATGGTGTTGAGGTCTGGTGGTCGACCCCAGCTTTGCAATTAATCAGCGATGAAGAAAGCGGAAGGGTGCTTGGAGTGGAAGTGCTCAAAGATGGACGGAAGCAAAGAATCCAAACAGAAGGCGGAGTAATCCTTGCTTGTGGCGGGTTTTCGGCCGACCCTGCTTTGAGAGCCCAGTACCTTGGCCCAGGGTGGGATCTTGCACATGTCCGAGGATCTCCTTTCAATACCGGGGACGGTCATAGAATGGCACGGCAGATTGGTGCAAAGACTGCAGGAAATTACAGCAGTTGCCACTCGACTTGTTGGGACGCCGGGTCTCCCAGGAATGGTGGTGACAGAGTCTTGACTAATCAGTTCACCAAATCTGGCTATCCTTTGGGACTAATGCTCAACCTTGATGGGAAAAGGTTCGTGGATGAGGGATTTGATCTGCGCAACTTTACTTACGCTATTTTCGGCGTTGAGGTGCTGAAGCAGCCGTCCTCCAAGGCTTACCAAGTATGGGATGCGGAAGGTGCGAGTTGGCTAAGGAAGGAGGAGTATGCAGACGAAGTGACAACGAATATTAGAGCTGAAAGTATCGAAGCGCTTGCCGAAAAGCTGATTCCGAGAGGTCTGACAAACAAAGACAAGTTCGTCGAAACTATTAAAGATTACAACGAAGCTGTCAAGGTCTTCACAGCAGAGCATCCTGATCTGAAGTTCAACCCGGCAGAGAAGGACGGGCTGTCGACTCAATCGTCCAAGAAAAGGCTGGCGTTAGCCAAGTCGAACTGGGCAAGACCTTTGACCAAAGCACCTTTCACCGCAGTCGAGATAACAAGCGGCGTTACGTTCACATTTGGAGGGTTAGATGTCAATCCGGACACTGCACAAGTAATGTCCGATACTACTCGCCAGCCAATTGGTGGGCTGTATTGCTGTGGTGAACTACTCGGAGGGCTTTTCTTCTCAAATTACCCAGGCGGGTCCGGCCTCACGGCAGGTACCGTCTTTGGCAGAATTGCTGGAGCTCACGCAGCTGAGAGTAGAGCTTCCTGGACTCAGCAATTTCAGGGTGCTAGACTTTAGTGTGCTGCATCAGCCATTGGATCCGGGAAAATTCCGCGCAGGCGAGGAGGACGGTAATGTCGGTGGAGGAGGGAGGTCAAAGGCGCTGAGTTGCTCGAGCTGTGTCGAGCAAAGAGGTCGTGTCTCGTGCCACAAGGCAATTTTCGGTCTTCTCTGTTATATTCTGCACGCACGAAGGCAGCAATGTAGCGACAGGTGAAGTGGTTCTTTGAACTGTAGTATTTCGCATTATTGGAAGGTGATTCTGGCGATCACCAATATTTAGATCCAACTCACTATCTCCGGCAGGTTTCTTGAGCGTGTGGCCTCCCCCTTCTGCGAGTTAGTCTTGTCGCAGCCGATCCTAGTGCGTCCTCCTGCGCAATCCCATAGACCTCCATCCCTTCTTCTTCTCGCGCGTGTACTTCTCGCTTCTAAACCCACGATACGCTATCCCTCCCGAGAATAGACCAGCACTCTAAAGCCCCGGCACCAGCCCTAGATAGAGCGACCTGGCGCTACCCTTTCTCCCTTCGGACGCGCCGCTCCTGATCCTACTATCACTGGCTCCAAGACTCAGCGAACGCTCTTCCCTAGCTCAGCTCGTTCTTCTCCCCAACAATCTGGTTCTGGCGCCTCTTCTGACACCCCGTCCGCCAAGAAGCAGAAGGTCAAGTCGCTTGTCGTAAGTGACGATGACGACGAGGTTCAGTACGCTAACCAGCGACAAGTGTTAGTACCCCCAGAGCGCATTCCTATCCAGCCAGCTGATGAATCCGACAGATCTGACACCGGTACCAAGTTAGCCGACACAACTGCGAACCTGGATAGGATGGCGAAATCGATGAGCCGAACTGGACAATCATTTCAGCTTAGTGTGAGATTCGTTGAAAAGTGGTCGGATCTTGCGCTTCAATGAGCAGTGCTTGCAACTCGTTCTCCTTCTTCGTGATTTCCTTCTCTGTAGCATCAAGCTGTCGCTAAATCTTGTCTTGCTCCACTGTATTGCCTGCCTCACTTGCTTTCTGCCGGGACTGCTGCAGCTTCACCCGCAACGATCTAAGTCGTGCGTCTTTCGTATCGATACTGCTCTCGATCTTCCTTATCTTCTTGTGTGTCTCGTTGTGGTGACCAATAATTTCTTCTGCCATGCCGGGGTCTGAATAGGTCTCGGACAAATGGCGCTTTCTGGCAGGAGACGTCGCAGTGTAACCATAAGTGAGGGTGAGATTGCACCTGACATGAACAGTCTTAGAACAGCTAGATACTGAGACTGTACCAATGGCGTACTGGTACCCCGATTCTCGGGCGTTTGCTCAAACACCTTAAAAGAAATGGCGGCATCACTTTCTACAATGGCCCGGCCTCGTAAATAAAGCTATCTGGTCTTGCCGATTTGATCATTGTGAGTACTAGCACCACATTCGTGGGCGGTGGACAGTATAGCTCTCGTCTCCTCATAGAACATTTTTGCCTCGAAATCCAAGATTGCTATGTGGAGGTCAGGAGAAGCCACGGCCAGCCTCATGCAAGAACTGGAAAGAGAAGCCGTAGGCCCAGAGGACGATGAGGGCATCGAAGGGCTATCGAGGCCGACGACAGCGACGTGATGACTGAAGTATCTTCGGGCCTGCTTCGTTGTGCTAAGTTGATATCCAGGTTTGCGTGACCTCAGGCTTTAGGCTGGCAATTCGATCTTCTCAGTAGGTGTGATGTTGACATACCCGTCCATCAAGCACCTTGCCGTCCGAATGACCTTGGCGCTGATGATGTCTCCTTCAGACGATATGTCCGCTCCGACCTCGACTCGACCAGAAGGATGACCGACAATCGTCGTCACTGGGTCGCTGTGTTTCGCTAGAGCGTGTGCAACGGTGCCAGTTATCCTTGTGGCAACCCCCAGATTCAGACCTAGTGTCATAGGAACAGCTTTGTGAGCCTGCTCCATTGAAAGTGCTTGGCAAGTGATGTCGACACCTTCGAAAGCCGGAGGAAATAACAGTACAACCTTAGGAATACTGAGTGTCTCCGGATCCATTCCCATCATGGCGGCTCCCGCTCGGCGAATTGCTTCGAGCTTTGCCATTAACTCGACATTAGCATTAAGCTGTTCAGGAGACGAAGTTGGATCCCAACCGACGTCACGGCCATCTATGAAGACGCCAGGATTCGAGATATCCAGTAAAGAAGCACGGATAGTCTCGCCAGGAGCGTATTCGACGACATCGGTCGCATTGCCTGTTGGTAGAGCTTTTCCCGTCTTTGCTCCACCAGGAGAGACGAAGGAGAGTGTTATCGGAGAAGAATGGCCAGGGACGCCGTCAAGGACATAGTCCCCACGAGCTTCGAAGAAGATGTTCCTGGCGCCGGACTCGGCATCTGTGCTTTCGGAAGCATATACGTCTGCATCAATTATCCGAGATGTGTTGAGGTTGCGAAGCCGGATATTGATAGGGTGGAGGCTGACCTTATCCTGTGTTGCTGCTGATATGGGTGCGGTCAGCCGGTTTCTGGCATCCACGAGTTGCTCCTCAATGCCAAAAGGGCCAACAGCTGCCGTCATGTTCCCACAATTGCCTGCAAGATCCAGCTTGCCGTCCTTGACTTGTGCGAAGACGTCAGCAATGAAGCCTAAGCTTTGCGAAACTGACTCAAGGGGGCCTATTCCATGGTGATGCATGACCCCAAACATGCACGTGTGCTAAGGTGTCATGGGATGATGGGGACTCACTTCCGACTTGAATGAACAAATAGTCCAAATCGCAGCCACGTAAAGTTGACCTGTCAACGATGACAGCTTTGCTTAATGATGACAAGCCTCCGCCCATACCGTTGAGTTGCCTACCATAAGGATCAGGTGATCCCATAATGCTTCGATACAAGGGCTCTAGTACCTGGGCGCAGTCTTTCAGATCAAGCTTGCCATCAGGGTAGCGCGACTTGATTGTTTGCCATTGAGGCAGACTCGGGCCTGCTATCATGACACCATTGGAGGTACCACCTCGCCAGAATGCTGCTCTTTGTCGCCTCATCATCGTTGATATTGCTCGAACGCCGTCGAGCATTGACCGGCGAACTCGCGACACATCCCGGACAGCAATGCCGTACATAATCCTCAACGTAAACACTGGTGGACCTACAAGATGCCCATTCTACTAGCCAGGAGCCCCAAAAGTGAACGCTGCCGCGCGTCCGAACCTCGACTCACACGCGAAATCGAGCGGCAATAATCGGAGATAGTAAGCGGATCTAAGTTAGACACGGATGTACATATGCCGTCAATATCGACCTTGGTGCGTTGCAGCTTGGAACGATGCGGGTTCGCTATGCACAATGGGAGCAAGCAGGTCAAGTGGACGCTGATGCCGCCGGCTGGAAGCGATAAAACAGGTACGGCAGTCTTCAGAAGGTAGCAACGCAAGCACGAAACTGGCTCAATCCGGAGAATCAAGGTGACCGCTCGACTACGCTTATTTCGAGGGAACTTTCATCACCAATGTCAATTGTTACACCTGGCTGTCAGCTGCCCTGAGTTACATGCCTTATACAGGTGCATGTGCCATCAATATCTTGTTCAAGCTTCCCCGCTGGATGCACTCCGAGAAATGGAAGCTATGCGCCAGCTCGTCCAGCTCTTTATAATCCATGCCTCGGAATTGCTCAGCGAACTCATCTGAGAATTGCTCACTGAGGAACGTTTGTACTACAGCTCGGAGCAGGTGCCTCTCAGTATCCCATGGCCCTGGGTAAGCGTGCTTTGCTTGTGGACAAATCTCGTCAATCCACTTGATGAGAGGATTTAATGCTGCTTCGGCCTCTTCCGAACGATGAACTCCCCATGCATCAAGTCTGTACTTTTTCTTCTTTTCTAGAAATGGCTGAATGGTTCGGTTCCATTTGGATTGTGGATTCGTGTATACCATGCCTTGCACGCCAATGTCTTTGTACAGCCAAATCGACCACGGAACCTGGTATTTGTCGTACACTGACAACTGCTGACCTAACATCTCACACCGCGCCTGATTGATCTCCTCAGCGTTCGGAGCAGTTTCTGGTTCGTAGACAGGGCCAAACTCCCCGTTCCAGGCAGGCAAATTGTTTTCCCGCATGAATTCCTCTTTCCGCAGATATTGCCTCTCAAGCTTGTCCTTCTGGGCCTGGGTGCCTTGGTACATTTCTCCAGTAGGGAAGCCGTACATAGAGTAATCCTATACGATGTCAGAATTTCTATTGCATAGTGGTTGTAGCCTTACATGGAGGGCGTAGACACAATTCGGAAGATCTTTGACCACCTCATCGAAACCAATCCATTCCATGGCAAATGTGTTGCCATCTAACCATAAGATATGGTTCGGGTCAACCTTCCTAATAGCAGGTTCTAGCCGCTTGTAGAAGGCAGGCAACCTTACGTGTTCAATATCTGTTGGTTCGTTCAAGGGATTGAAACCTGCGACCCACGTATTATCCCTGTATCTTGCCGCAATCTGCTCCCACAGCCAGATTGTTCTGTCTTGGTGATCTTTGTGGTCCCAGAAAGCGGCATAGTTCGTAGGGTTGTCAGAATGCCAATCAACATTCTGGCCTCCCGGCGCAGCTGTTGAAGTTAGTAAATCTGTAGTGTAAGACTGCTCTTGAGAGGAGTGGTGGATAGACAGCGCCCCGCCGATCAGGCCGAGTTACGTTGTATCAAGCATCCGACATCAATGCTTTGACACACGTGCGGTGTATGGTTAAGTCGAGGCGGGTTTCTAGGAGGACGCAACTCACCGTGCATATCGAGTATGGTATATATACCATACTTTCCACACAGATCAATCACCCGGTCGAGATGCTTGAAACCACTTTCTTTTAAAACTCGCGGATCCATATCATCCTCAAAGTGGCGATAGTTGAACGGTATGCGGATGCAGTTCAGCTTGAGACTAGCAAACCATTTGACATCGTCTTCGCCGAAGAAGGATGTCAACCATTTGTCGAAGAAGTATTCATACTTGTCCCTCCCTAGCACCTTCAACATTGATCTCCGATGCTGATGCTCGTGTCCTGGGTACCCGGTGATAAAGTTCTCCATGCTGAGCAATTAGTTAGTCAACTTTCCTAGCTCAGTCAGACACACTCACTTCATCCAACCGCCGATTCCTGTACCTCGTAGCAGAACCGGCGTGCCATCTTCGGCCACGACCTTGTTTCCAGCCACTCTAAGAAACCCTCTCGCCATGTTGGCGCCGCTACTCCACAGTTGCTCCTCACTGCAAATGGGTGATACGACTCTTCGAATGGGCTCAATGAGCTGAGTCGGGTTCGTGTGCAGAGTCGACCTTGTTCTGAATTACTGTATCATATATGCTTTTCAATGAGCTGCCTCCTATTTGCCTAAATACTGACCAATGAGAGATGAGATACAAAAGTCCAGGATGTCGTTCCTTGCCGGACTACATACCCGTTCGAAGATTCAATGCGCTTTGTGAATACAACGCTCACATCCACCGGCGCGAGTGCGGCATGCAGAAGACCACCTTTCGGCCACGACCAGAGCAGGTATGCATACCATGTGAGGACAATGAAGCAGCCAGGATCGTCACAAAGTTCTCGTCCTCCTCATCGAACACTGGTTCGAGGGAGCTGCCACCGCAACATGTCTATTGGATCTGGACGTTTTGCCACGCTTTCGTAGCTTGTCAAGGTCAATGATACGACGGCTGGCTCACGTTACCATACTTGTGGTGGTACTGTAGTCTTTGGCAGGAACCTCCAGTAGTCATTGCCAGACAATCAAAACCATTGCATGTTCGCAGCAGAAACAACGATATAATGCGCACTAGTCACGTGTACGACGATAGGTAATCAGCAGGGACCGTCGAGGCGTCAAGGCAGCAGCATGTCTTCGCATACTAGCTGGGCTCCCGGCAAACCAACTACTGCATGGGGACAGAATGCTGCAGATCCACCAGATCTGACACGGCGGGAACGATTTCACGACCTTCGAATTTGGTGGCAGTTAATCCATGACGGCCTGCGATGTTCTTGCCTAGGTCGCCGTTCACTTCTGATTATACAGCGCCAATGTAGAGTTCTGGTGATCGCAGTCATACTTGACGCTTCGTCTAAGTCGTGGCCAGCCCTTCAAACCTCGTCGTTCTCTGGGTCTCAGAACAGCTTGTTTCAGGAACAATGCCTTCACTTAAACAGCCGCTCAATGCAGTCGAACGCTAACAGGATAACATCTCCTATCAGCACCATGGATGGTTGCGTACTTGTAGAAAGTGCGAAATTAGACAAGGCCGCCAATTCGGTTACTAGTGGCAGGTCAAATTAGCGGACGGACTTGGTGACCAGGTTAGCCTAGCTGCGATTCAACCCACCAAAATCTTGCAGTCATCGAACTCCTGGTTCGCGTGATTTCTCCAGGGAGGCCACCATCACCATCATCAGGGACTTAGTTCGCCAGTACTTTGGGAATGTCACCGCTGTCCACCATAGCAAAAAGACGTGCTGCATGTCAGCGTCTATGTCCATGGCTTTAGTTCGAGTCGCTTTGTCTTAAGTCACGGAGGCTTCAACGGTCAGCCATGACAGCCTCCTGCCCGCCAAGCAGCAAAGAAAATGACTGTTCGCTGGAGGCGTCGACCCTGACCCAATCTTCCAAGCCTCCGGATCTCCTGCTTCACCTGTTCCAAATTTGGGCAAAAGCTACAAAAGTGGTCATACAATTACTGTTTAGAGTTAGGCTTCTTGTTAGCGCTGACAGTAAAGCCTACTCTAGCCCGACTTTTGCTCAGGCACACCCACAAGGTGTTAAAATTGCGGTACACAATTCCTACCATCTCCAGCCACTTACGGGGGAGCCACGGACTTCTGAGAACGAGAGAAAGCCCAATCGTCATGCGCAATTATGGCTTTACGACCCCTCCGCTGGTGGCTTGCCTAGCTCTAACAGAGCTGATAGGCTACAGTAATGCTCTGTTCCGGCCATCTGGGAGTGAGCCAGGCTGTGCTCTATCCTAAAATACTCCTAAACTAAGTAGCACCGCTTTGCCGCTCCGTGCAAGGGTGTGGGACTTCATTATTACCTAGCTCTCCCCTAGGAGGTATCGATCGTCTCTTGTCTCTCCCACAGCACAGCATATACAGTCGTTCATTCTCTGCGTTGTTGGTTTTCCGTAGAGTTAACCATGGCAGCTTCTATCAAGCCGTCGGTCATCATGACCCAGCTCAACTCGTTCATCAGCAACAACGCCAGCGATGCTGACGCTCTTTTCGAGAAGCAGCAAAGCGTGATAACCACAATTGGCAGTTACAAGTGGTTAATTGGTAGCGCTATCTTCCTTCTAACAGTCGGCTGGCAAATATTTCATTACTTCTTCATTCACGATGCTCCTCCCAAAGGACTGAAGCGCATGCCCGGTCCCCTTAGCACTCTGCCTTGGTTGGGAAGAGTCCACGATATCCCTCCGGACGGTCCATGGTTCGCATGGCGAAAGATCCTGGAAAAACCGGAGTATGGAGGTATCGCCGCCTCTACAATCTGCGGTGAAATGCATGTCTGGATTGGGAAGGCGGATCTGGCGAAGGAATTCTTGATTAAGAAAGCAAAGATCTATTCCTCCCGACCAGAAGTGCCAGCTGTTCCGGGCAGCAACTCTCAGTTCCAGTACCTACCTCTTATGCAACGAGACGAGCATTGGAATCAGCAGCGAAAATTCGCCCATACTGTTCTATCCGCAGCTTACAACAAGCAATACTACGGCTTTGTCTCACATGAGGTCAAACGATTCGTGTACAAGCTGCTCCAGGATCCCACCGATCACTTCGCTCTTACTGACCGATATTGCGGACGAGTCGCAGCTCGCATGGGCTACGGATCTCCCGCGTCCGCTGCAGCCCACTGCAAGAACGCTGGTGAATTTATTCCTCAAATTTCTCCCTCTGGGCCCATTACGAATCTGCTTCCACTTCTTGGAAAGATTCCAGAGTTTATGAACCCTTCGATCCGCGCCGTCCGACAAAGACGAGAAAAGGAAGAGAAGCTATGGAAGGGTTTGCTCGATCAGGTCAAAAGAGAAATGGCAATGGGCACTGCTGCACCAGTCAGCTATGCACGAACATATTTTGAGCGCAAGACCATTGAAGGTCAGCCATGGAACTTCGATGACCACGAGGCTGCATATGCCATTGGCATGTTGGTCACCGTTGCGATCTTCACCATTGGTGGCCCTCTGTACGCTTTCTTGCTCACGATGGTCCTCCATCCAGAATGGCAAGAGAAGGTTCGAGAGGAAATCACAAGAGTGGTCGGCACCGATCGTGTGATAGAAGTTACAGATTCACCAAACCTTGTCCTGCTCCGAGCTGTTATCCGAGAGACTCTGAGATGGCGGCCACCTGTTCCTCTCGGCGTCCCCAGACTTCTTGAGGAGGATGACGAGTGGAACGGCTACTTCATCCCCAAGGGTGCTATCATCCACGCCTGTGATCTGGCGCTTGCTAGAGATCCGGAGGTCTACCCAGATCCAGAGAACTTCCGCCCCGAGAGATGGATGGACAAGGAGTGGCCGACGTATAAGGAGCCGCTTACTGAGCACCCAAGACTGATGGGCTCCCACCACTTCGGCATGGGCCGACGAATGTGCCCAGGTATTGAACTCACTGAAGCTGAACTACTTGTTGCATGCGGCACCATCGTCAACAGCTTCAAGCTGCAACCCATCAAAGATGCTGCAGGCAATGAAGTGCCACCACCAAGCTATGACTTCACAGCTAACCTTATCGGTGGTCCTCTACCATTCCAGATGGACTGTGTGGTCCGACCTGGCATGACGGAGAAGATCGAGAAGTGGTATAGCGACAGCGTTGCTGTTGAAGAGGCTGGTGCTCAGATCTTTGTCGACTAGACGATCTGATCTGTGTTTTGGTTTTAGTTTGGCGCTTTGGAGGCACTGCACGATTCGATGCGACAGCGGTCGTTGGTTGAGCCAGGGTGACATGTAAAGAATATCCAAACATGATAATTGAGATATATCCAAACTAAGCCCTACACTTCCACGTATCGTTCTTTCAATGTGCTGCCTAATAATACATTGGCCTCGTGCAGCGTGACCGGCCTGTCCGAGGACTTGAAATACTGCCTATACACTAGGCGCGAATCAGGCACCATGCATGTCAACTGACTTAGATGTACCCATAATCATCGTTTCCCTCCTGGCAAAGGTGCCTCTGTAGTGTAAAATCGACGATGGGTTCTGTGGCCCTATCGACAGCTCCACGATTCCTTGTCATTGGAGCGGGATCGCGAGGACATGCTTACGCAAGAGCGGTGACGGCCTCGACCGATGGCCTCATTGCTGCTGTAGCTGAGCCCGAGGCGTTCAAAGTCCAAGAGTTTGGTCAAGCATACATCTGGCGCGATGGCCAGCCTCGTGAAGGCCAGGCCTTCTCTGACTGGCAAGACTTCATCGACTGGGAGCTGCAACGTCGAGCAGGAACAGTCGAGCACAATGCATCGCAGATGCCCATCACCGCCGTCTTCATCTGCACGCTCGACGAGACCCATGCACCCATCATACGCGCTCTTGCGCCCTTGAACCTCCACATCATGTGTGAGAAGCCTTTGGCTCTGTCAATGTCGGATTGTCTCTCCATATCCAGCGCTCTCGCACCATATCCTCCCAAGGTCTTTTCCATAGGCCACGTCCTACGCTACTCACCCCACAACATCCTGCTACGAGATCTGCTTGTCAATCAGCAAGCCATTGGCGAGATCGTCTCAATCGAGCATACAGAACCAATTGGCTGGTGGCACTTCTCGCATTCGTACGTTCGTGGAAATTGGCGCAGGGCAACACCAGGAGGGGTTGGCTCCTTGCTCACAAAATCGTGCCACGATATTGATTTCCTGCTATGGCTCCTCTGCTCACCTAGCGAACTGACAGGCGACAGCCCCCACCTTCCAAGTACAATCACGAGCAGTGGTAACATCTCACATTTTCGACGGGCTCGCAAGCCGAAGAAAGCTGGCCTAGCCACAAACTGCACAGATTGCGCCGCCGAGCCTGACTGCATCTACTCTGCGAAAAAGATCTACCGGGATAGATTTCTACGTCAAGCCAAAGACACGGGATGGCCGGTGAAGATAGTCGTACCTGAGATCGAGGACATCGTCAAGCACTCGGGGTGGGACAGAGCAGAAGAGTCACTGATGAACAAGCTGAAAGAAGACTACACTGCCGACACCCCGGACGAGGTCAAATCTACTCGAGGTTGGTATGGGCGGTGCGTGTACGAGTCAGACAACAATGTTGTTGACGACCAGCTTGTCACTATGACTTGGGAAGAGGATGCTTTGGACAATGAGACACTGGGCAGAGGCCCTAAGCAAGCTTTGTTTCATATGACTTATCCTACGCAGGCCCAGTGCGATCGGCGTGGCCGAATATATGGCTCGAACGGCGAGATCAGCTATGACTCCAAGACCATCTCTGTCTATACCTTCCATGACCAACAGACTAAGGTTCACACCATCCCCAAGCAGAATCCCGAGATCGAAAAATCGCATGGTGGAGGTGACTGGGGTCTGGCAGGAGCATTCGTGCGCGCTGTACAAGCTGTAGACGATGGTAGCATGAGCGTCGCAGAGGCACAGCGAGAGTATGTGGGCTGTGATTTGGAGGAATGCATTCGAAGCCATGCTGTTGTCTTTGCAGCCGAGGACGCACGGTTGCTCAAGAATGTTGTTGACTACCGCCATTGGTGGGCACATGCGGAGGCTTCAATGAAAACATCATTGGCAGGGTGAACGGACTGCATCGTTCTGGCCAGCGCCCGCTCCTTTGTCCAGATCTCGTGGACTGCAACAATAGCACGTTTTCACCTCCACTCAATCTGATCTCAGGACAACAGTTTCACCCGTCATGATCTTGTGATATTGCCACGTATTAGAAGGTGAGGACTCGCATCACCGAGAAAATGGCAAGGGGTACACTCCTAGCAGCATCAGTGCTGATGATTCAGCTTGGTAAATACCTATACTCTCTGTCACAATCACCACTAACTCGACGCCAGCATCCTGCGCATCTACCAAAGAATTACAGGACCTCGCGGCAAGACAAAACTCTAAGTTCACCGGCACAGCAGACGCAATCGACGACTACGACCCTCACGACTATGTCCCCAAATCCTACAGCAAAGTGCGCATCGCACACGCCGTAACAATGTCGGTAGTTTGGCTCGTCATCCTCCCCCTCGGTGGCATCATCCCTCGAGTCATGCGAGACTCACGCTTCGTCTGGGTCCACGCAATCATGCAAATGATTGGGTTCTGGCTCAACGTCGTCGCCGCAGCAATGGGCATCTGGATGGCGAAGCAGATAGACCAGGTATGAATGAACTTTGCGTCCCTGTCCCCACCCCAACAACCTCGCAATCTAACAAAACGCATAGCTAAATTATTACCACCCCATGATCGGCCTCATCCTCCTTGGCCTCCTCGCAATCCAACCCGCCACCGAAATCCTCAACCACAAATTCTACCACGCCCACCCCCGCATGATCATCTCAGCCCACATCCACCTCTGGCTCGGCCGCAGCCTTCTCATCGCAGGCGCCATCCAAGGCGGCCTCGGCTTCCTCTTCGCCGTGAGTTTCCGCAAAGCCAACGTGGAGACCTGGCCGCGGATCCTGTACGCGGGCACCGCGCTCGTGGTCTGGGTCATCTATATCCTCGTGGGCATCCTCTACCCTGAGTTCCGGGGCCGGATCAAAGCGAAGATCGGACACACGGGGACGGGCAACCGAACCCAGGTCGTTGCGGCAGGCGAGATGGAGAATCTGAGGGTGAGAAGTGTGGGATCGGGACAGCATATTAGGGGCCCTAGTTCGGCGCCGTTGATGAACTCTGGCGCGAGTGCGTTTGGTGGCTACCAGGTGAATGGCAATGCATACCCGGGGAACGCCTATCAGGGCAACATGTACCCGGGGAATGGCTACCAGCGAAACGGCAGCGTTCACGCAGGAAATGGATACCAGGGGAGCGTCTACGCCGGAAGCATGTATTAGGAACGCTGACTTGGGGTGAGTACACCCGCGGTGATTACTTCAAGGTCGTTTCGTTTAGATGTACTTTTGGCCTGTATAGAGATACTTCGAACAATCAAGTTTTGGTAACGCGACTTGACATTACATTCGATCTACCTATGTCTATGTATATGGTAGGCGTAGGCTGCTCCAAAGGACTTGTGCGGTGTGGCATTGTGCGGTGTGGCATTGTGAGTGTGCCAGCCAGTGGTCAATGCTCAGACCAGGATTCCGAGACAGATCGGTGAGGAATGTACATGTACAGGTTATACCCACGCCACGCAACAGATGTAGCCCGCACTTCAAGCTCTTTTCAAATCGTGCTGGGCCGGTCTGGCCTTGGATGCGTATAGCCGATGCGCATGCGGAAGCGTGCAGATGGGACAAAGAGGGTCGGACGGGGCTCGACGTTGTCCGCAAACATGACTTCCGCTTGCGGTCGCATCGTTTGCTGGGGTTTGCACTTCTGATTTGAATTGGCTCAAACTTCGTATCTTGTGCTACCATATCTTGCAGTGCAGACACTTAGTAGCTGAGACACACACGCACTCCGCAAGTATGCCTCCTAGAAAGAATGGCTCCGATGGAGGGTCTGACCAACGCAGAGCCGGAGGCAGGCCCACGACACCTGCGCGGAACATAACACAAACGGTGCCAGCTGCAACGCCAGGCCGCCGCACCAGAGGAGGCAATAGTGCTCCGCTTGAAGACATGGTTGACGACCCTGACAGAATCCTAAGAGGAACTAGGACGCCGTCCAGGAGACTGAGTGTTGCCAGCAACGAGAGCAGAGGAAGTACCCGGCCAGCTCGTCCATCCATTGCGGCGTCGTTCAACGCAGACCTGTCGGCGATCGGAGAAGAAGGGGACGAAGAGAACATCCTGGCCGATGCTGATATTCCATTGCCATCGACGGAACGCCCTCAATGGACTGAACAGGATACCGATATTTTTGGCCCAGAGGTACCTTCACCAAGGGCTGGGGCCAGGCGAAGTGTTTCTTCGAGCCATGATTCGTTCGCGAGCAGCATACACAGCGATAGGTCTTCTCTGCTCCGTAACAGACGAACAACGCCAGACCGGGGCAATGCTGCAGGACGGAGGCGGTCGGGCGAACGGGTCGACGCGTCGAGTGATGAAGACCTTAATGGCGATGACTCGATCCCAGGCGACAGAGGGCCGGTACGGCAAGCCAGTGCCAATCCTCTTATTCCGCCTGTGGGACGATCTTCTCGCGCTCCGAACGAGCCTCGAACGTCGCCAGTCGAAGAGCGAGGCCAAGCTCCGAACCCAGATGAGCCGGATGATTCAGGCGCTGAAGGAGATCAACCTTGGGATCGGATATCGTGGCTATGGAGGCTGCTTTCTATATTCTGGGAGCAGTTTGGTGAAGCCATGCGGTATTTCAAGCAGGCCAGGTTTCATGTTTCGTTTGGTCTCGCCATCAAGCTCCTCGCATCTGTCGTGTGTTCTGCTGGCCCGATCTGCGACGAACGGAGTGGGTATGAGCTGATTCTGCGCTACCTCCGTTCGGCAACATGGGAATGTTTCTGCAGCTTAGGTGTCTATACCTTGATGATCTCTGGGCTGATAGATTCGTTCGAAGCCATGGGCAGGACATTGAGCGATACCGGCATTCGAGTAGCACGGCAGGAGGGGCCGCTGTTCAATGGTTGGAAGGGCGTCCTCAGGCATCCTATGGCGTACATCAACGAGTACCTTGCGCCGATCTGCAGGGATGTGGCAAACAAAGTGCTTGAGCCGGTGATGATGTTGGGGTTGACGCTCAGTCTCCGGTACTGCTCGTGGCTTACGTTTGGGAAGGGCACAAACACATCTGATGTGGTCCTCGTTTTCATCATCTCCTTCACGCTGCACCTTTTGAAGTGGATTTGTCAGAGCTTGGAGATCTTCTACGACTTGCCAGGAAACATACCTGGCTTGAGATGGGCCAAGAGACCTCTTGTCTCCCTTCTTCTGCTCACGTTATCCGTTTGGGCCATCTGCTACAATTGGGACGTTCTGTCGCCCTCTCCAACCTCCACTGTGCGGGTGGTAAAAGCGTACTGGAACTCTGACCAATATCCACGAACGGGGAACGAAACAACTCTGAGTATTGCAAGCTGGATCACTCAATCGACCAAGGAGGCTGCGACGCAAGTGTATCGCGTAACACAAGTCTTGGTGACAGGCGGGGTGGTGCCGACGATGAGCGGGGTCTCGTAAGGAAGGAACAAGTGTAGGGAGATTTGAAGGAAGGTGGGACGCACCGCAGCATGCAAGGCTTTAGGGACGCTGCGGTCATTCTACCAGCCTTAGTGCCTAGCAATGTGCAACAAACTTGAATAGTAAATAGTGAAATAGGTAGGAATGGTTATTGTGCTTTTTGTGGGTATCGTGAATGGTGTCAATCATAGGCATCTCTTCCTTGTATACAAATGTTTTTGACAATATTTCCTCCTCTTAAGCCGAGACTATCTTCTAGGCTGCAGGAGGTCCTGTCTCTGGTGAAGAAATGGCCGTCCATGCTGGTATTGAGCTCGCCACATTTGCAGTGCCCGCTGTTCAGAGTCGTGCCGTATGACACTCCCAATGCCCATGAAGACGCTGCAGCGTGTCAGTACTTGATTCCAGAATGAGGGAGGTTGTGGCATCGTACGCGAACATGCCACCAGAAGCACCCATGTACTTTCCTAGCATTCTGAAAACACCAGCTGTACCTGCTCCGTACTGGAATATGGTGACGGTGCCTGCCAATGTCAGACCACACTCTCCACACTTTCCTCATCTTGCTCACCATATATGAAACCCATGATACTTCCAACAGCTTATGACTGATCAGCATTACCTTCGCAAGGTGGAAGAGCAAACATACTGCCACCCATGATGGCACCCATGGTCACTGTAGCACGATTAGCATATGATGCAAGTAAGCAGTGCAGCTGCCATTACTCTTATCGATCCATCGAGGTCCTCTGCTCTGAGCACCGGCTGGTATCACTGCGGGAGGCATATTGAGTGTATGTCTGTTGATCCTGTGGTGATGCTCCGAGTCAAGCGTGGCCCTCGGCCTCGTGGGGATGGAGACCGCAGGTAATGGCAGCTGCGGCGACCAATCGAGTCTAGCCTTAGGAGCCCTCGATCATCGAGCCAATTAAGCGGCACGGCTTGGCGGGCGCTATGACCATGTCGGCAGCCAACTGCGCCAAATTGCACGTTCGACTCGCCCTTTACTGGCACGCGGACGCAGATACTCGACGACAGACATCAAGAAGCGCTTCCAAGTCATCGTCGGCCCAGCGAGTATACACCACAGAACATTCTGCCTCGAGCTTAGGACTTTGCGCGCCTCCATCGAGCCTCTACTGTCACATATTCTCTGGTAAGCGCACCACGTCTCCCTACGTCAGGTCAGCTTCGGCGCACGCGAGCGCCTGTTTCATATCCCACCGTCGATTGCTGGCCCCTCCAGGACATCTCGACGTCGAAGCCAGGCTGCGAGATCAATTGCATTGTCGCAACAGCCCGGCGTAAATTCCCAGACCGAGCTAACTGTTGCTGAAGAAAGGCCACCACCACCACCACCACCCTCGAATCCTCGTCCCATTGTGACACATGCCGTGTCTACTTACGACAGCGTCTCTGGTTTTTGTTTGTTCGCGTATCACCTTCTCCTGATTGCCTCCGCCCTCCTCAGACATCTCACCAACTCGACCGAAGCCTTACCTCAGCTCGACACATCCATGACGACGATCGTACAGTCTCCGCCAACTTTTCAATCCTTACCTAGACTTGGTTGGGATGGTCCCTCGGGGCCCCAGGGCGGTTTTTCGGCAATGAGTAATGAAGATGTCTCACGGATGTTCATGCCACAGAAGAAGGTGGTCACAAGAAGCAGCTCGTCGTCCTCATTAGCCTCGAATGCCTCTACCTCTTCCACCTCGACTGTCACTTCGTCCGGTGATGCTGCCCACACTGTCAACGGCGACACCTCCGCCCCGGCTAAGAAGAAGCAAAGAGGAGGCTTCTGGCCTGTCTCAAAAGCAGAGTCAACTTCCAGTATCACTAACGCCAGGGCAAACGGTGCCGTGCAGCCTGCAAATACCAACGGCATGAATGCACTCAGCCAGAAGACCATGCAACCTGCCGTTCCAGACCATGCAGCCAATGCCGCCAACAATGTTGCCAACAGGCCTCAGAACACCGCCATGCTGGTGCTACTGCCCATGAACGGCACCTTCGAGCGGAAACAGATTAATGTCCCCATGCATCCAGATCCACCTCAGAAAATTGGCAGGCAAACGAATAACAAGACAACTCCCAAGCAGGACAATGGCTATTTCGACTCCAAGGTCTTGTCTCGACAACATGCCGAAATATGGGCTGATACGAACGGCAGGATATGGATAAGAGACGTGAAGTCGTCCAACGGTACATTCGTCAACGGCACCCGACTATCGCCGGAGAATCGCGAGTCTGAACCAACCGAGCTTCGCCAACATGACAGCCTCGAACTAGGTATTGACATTGTCAGTGAGGATCAGAAGACCATCGTGCATCACAAGGTATCCGCCAAGGTCGAATTCGCCGGCTTTCCAGGCAAGGCCGGCAACGCTCTTGACCTCTTGAGTTTTGGCGAGTTAGATCCTTCTCAGGCGCTGAACTCCCCAATGAGCGCACCCATGGCTCATTCCAGAAGTCAACAGGGACGACCACTGAACGGTAGAGCCTCTGTCGCATCTAGCGTGGCCGGAGGGAACATGAGCGCCGCCTCTCAACGGCAGGCCAACTACTGGGGTGCACCCTTGAACATCGAACAGCTTGTCAAGCAAGTTGGCATAGAAATGCGAGCAGCCAAGCAACAGGCACAAGACCTTGATCAAGCTAAGACATATCTTGCCGCGATCCTACCTGCAGATGGGAGTCCTGCGAGAATACCACCATCGAATGGTAAGGAGAACCAGCAGCAGAGACAAGCCAGTGGTCGGGTCAAACCACCTCGGATAGATCACTCTGCTCGCTTCGCTGACCCACCCGCGCCTCCCCCACAACAACCTTTGCCAGAGAAGCCAGATGGTGGTAAAGCAGCCAGTCCGGGCCCTGCTGCATTCACCGGCCTTGTGAAGCGGGAAAACACAGCTAAACCGCTGACTAACGGTGTCAGTACTCCAACGACGAGTGGTCAACCAAGCCAAATACTGGCGCTGCTTGAGTCGTTGAAAGAAGCTCAGAAACAAATCGAGTCACAAGGGTCTAAGGTGAAAGAGCTTGAAGACATGCTAAAACAGGAACGGCAAGCGAGGCAAGCGGCGGAAGACAAGATCAGACGCTTAGAGGAGTCCAGCTCCTCGAAGCCGGTAGTGTTAGACGAAGAGCAGAACAAGTCTGTGGAAGAAATAAAGCCCGAGACCAACCAGGTACCAGCGCAACAGGCACATCAGGATGACGCAGTACTACAGCAACGTATTGATATGATGCTATCTGAAATGCAGATAATGCAGGAGAACATGGAGCAGACCACCAAACGAGCAGAAACTGCAGAGGCCGAAAGAACCTCCCTTGCTGCAATGATAGAGAGATACCGGAAAGAAAGAGAAGATGCCGAAGCCAGCGATGAGGCTGCCATTGATGATGGTTCGATCGAAGAGATCACGGAGTCACAGACAGACCTCGACCTTTCAGCTACCATCCTCAAGGACCACCGGCACTCAAATGGGCATGTTCAGATACCCAAGCTACCTGAGCATCTGCAGCATGCTGTGGCGACTATGCTCCAGCAACAACAGCAGCAATCTAATGGAGAAGTACCAGCGCACGTCGCTCCCTATGTTTCGATGATGGGAGTGGTACTGATAGGAGTGGGGATAATGGCATACTTGAACTCGTGGCAAAAGGTGGACAAATGACGTTCGTTTCTAAAGGATACCCATTCGTTTTGATGCCAGCGAGCACTCGTTCCAAAAGTCAAAGGCGGGCCGACTTACCTCATTCATTTCGTTTTTACAATTTTGCATGGCGTTGCAGGAGTGAGGCTTGGACATAATGCTGAGGTTCATGGCGGCACTGGACAAAGCAGGCGTATTGAGACCACTCGGTGTTGAAGGCGAGCATCGGCTAGCTAACTCGCACGCAATGAGCTTGACCGCTCAGTACATATTCATGTCCAGCTAGGAGATGCTGTGGCGTGTTGGGACAAGCACAAGATTGGAACAGAGGACGATGACATAGACGCTCTGATGTTCACGAGCTGATGATGTGCAACGATTTACATATTACAATGGATAACATTCTATAACCTGCAACGAAGAAGTTGTAGCCAATGTCTACCTTTCTGTCTGCAAGATGCTCTCGGTGTGCGAAAGCGCTTCATTTGCACCATCTCACCATGGTCTGTTCGCATTCATGCAATTATTCTTCTATTCAGCACACTCCTTCCTGGGGTCACTATGCTCGTGCGTACCACACAAACACGAGCCGCGAGCAGCACTGAAAAGCAAATGAACCCCGAGCCTTGAAGGGTTGGTGGAGGGGGTCATTCCAAACCCGGCCGTTAACTATCGAGTCGATGATAGAAAGGCTAACTGGGAAGGACCTAGGCGCAAGTAAGCCCCTAAATACAGCGCTTAGGGGTAGAAGAAGTGCCCTTAACTATAGGGCTACTAGCCGACACTAAGCCTAGACTTGTTTATGGCCGGCTTTTTTCCTTATCATTAGGTCGCTATGTCATACCCGGAGTTAACGGCCGGGTTTGGAATGACCCCCTCCACCAGGTCAGCACGGTGCCCGGCAAGCCTGGAAGCCCTCCTCAGGTACTTCTACTAAGCCCCAAGCCCCTCAGCCGGAAGCCGGAAAATAGCCTACCCATATGCAGGGTGACGAAGGTTAAGCTACCTAGCTCCCCTGCACTCAGGATAAGGATTCAGCTTCCGGTACCTGTAATCTACACGTCAGATCTACGAAAATGCTCGCTACGGACTCTATGGCAGGCGCAATGGATCGCAAGTGTCGAGGTAGGACGGCGCATCTACTCCTCCCTCTCAAAAAGTACTGCGATAATATCTCAGGCTGGGAGTCTCTCGACTACACTACCTGCCGTAGACCTGGTTGAAAGCTGCCGACCATGAAAAGATCCCTGAGACTCTGTTCTCACTTCCCCAGAACAGCTAAGAGGTCATGTCCCCAGAGGCAGCTGGCATCCATAGATGGCACGCGGCCATTCGCGACGTCGTTGCGCAAGCTGTATGCGGATGTGACCGACACCAAAGACAACCGTGAAAAGGTAGTCATTCTTGGTTCGGGTTGGGCAGGTAAGCTATTTATGAGGAGCTGAGCTTTAGGCATCTGACAACACTACTCAGGCTACGTGGTTGCCCGAAACCTCGACGCGAAGAAATACAAAGTAACTGTGGTGTCGCCGCGGACGTACTTCGTCTTCACGCCTCTCCTTACGGATACCGCCGTCGGCACCCTCGAGTTCCGCAACATCCTCGAATCAGTACGGAAAGCAAAGCCCGATATCGAGTTCATACAAGGATGGGCGGACGATGTCAATTTTGTTGCAAAGACTGTCGATGTCGAGCCCTCCGTACTGGACCCTGCCCAGAGCCATGCGCTGGTCCAGTATCGAGATGCACCAGCAAAAGAGAGCATGCTCGTACCAGAGGAAGAAAAGCGCATCAACGGCAAAATTCATGTCAAAAACCATGTACCTATCTTCCCAGTCAAGTATGACAGGCTCATTGTCACCGTGGGGAGCTACAGCCAGACATTCAATACGCCCGGGGTCAGAGAAAACGCATACTTTCTCAAGGACGTTGGTGATGCAAGAAAGATCCGTAAGAGGATACTTGAGTTGTTCGAGCTATGTCACATGCCCTTCATTTCTGACGAGACTAAGAAGCAGCTCCTGCACTTCTGCGTCGTTGGTGCTGGGCCCACTGGTATGGAATTTGCAGGCAACTTGCACGATCTCATCCACGAAGACATGAGCAAGATGCATCCTCAGTTCATGAAGTTCGTCCAGATCACTTTGTACGATGTCGCGCCAAAGATACTGCCTATGTTCGACGCAGCTCTGGCGGACTACGCCTCAAAACAATATGCAAGACAAAAGATCGACATCAAAACGAGTCACCACGTGGAAGAGCTCCGGAAAGGTCCGCCGGGCATGAAAGATGCGGCTCAGAAGCAGGATCAGATCCCACCAGGTCGCGTCTTCACCCTTCGCACAAAAGAAGACGGTGAAACTGGTTGTGGCATGTGTGTCTGGTCCACTGGCCTCATGAACAACCCGTTTGTTGCTAAAGCACTTAGTCGCGCACGTCGTTTCCCGGTTGATTCTGCCAAGGTTACTGAGGGTCGGCCTATCGACCAGTCTAACCCGAGGCAATGGATCATTGAGCGCAATGAAAAGACAGGCTCAATCATCGTCGATGACCATTTTCAAGTTGAACTGTCAACGGAAAGTGCGTCGTCAGATGAAAGCTCTGAATCTGCTGGACGCGCCATCATGCAGGACGTATTCGCAATCGGTGACTGCTCCAACATCGGCGGCATGAATCCACCTTTGCCTGCCACAGCGCAAGTTGCAAACCAGCAAGCGCAATATTTGTCCTCTGCCTTTAACAAGCATTACTCCGCAGCGACCGGGAAGTTTGATCCTGACTCGTATGCCTCATCGCAAGGCTTCAACTACAACAACAAAGGCGTCATGACCTTCCTCGGTTCCAGCAAGGCTGTGTTGCAAGGACCAAATACGGACAGAGAAGGAGCAGCTAGCGGCCTCAAAGGGTTTCTTGCCTATGCAATCTGGAGAGGCGCATATCTTACAATGACTCTGAGCTGGAGGAACAAGTTCTTGATTCCTGTCCAGTGGCTTGCTGTGAAGCTCTTTGGCAGGCATGTTAGTCGTTTCTAGCTTCTACGCTGGGCTTCTCAGTATTCATGGCGAGGTCAATGTCAAGAGACGTGGCGTTTCGGATAAGGAGACACGTCTTGTTGGGTGAATGGGTTACATCTGGAATGCCACGAGCACCCGTTCTCGTTCTCGTTCTCGTTCTCAACTATCTAGCCCGCAGCTATTCAGTCCATCTGCAAGCTATATCCGGCTAGCGGCATCGAATATGGCGATTCGCGAACGTCACCTACGTACCTGTCTTGTATGCTAGTCAACGTCCCTGGCTCGACTGGATCGCGCAAAGGTGCACGGCAGCTGATGACGCGAACGATAGCAGCGGGGCTGGATTTAATGGCTTGTGTAGCATGAAAGATTTCACTAGTGGACCGATGCCGACCCAGGACTATCGGACAGAGCTGGAGTGCTATCTAGAGTTAGATACGCATGGATATCAAGTGGCCTAGCGAAACTATCAAGGGATGACCTCAAAAAGTCCTCGTGCTCCACGTGGCTTAGGCAGAAATGAATACAGCACGTGACTTGGCCTGGCTCGACCAGCCACACCAACCCTGGGTCAGGTTGGCTTCGCGTTAGAGTTGCTCCCCTACTTACTCATCCCCAACACCGGAGACTGTTCATAACTGATCAGACCCGACAGTGCTTAGACGATGTCCTTTTTGCTTTATTGTGCTTGCGAAGTCGTCTGGTTCTTATTCTATATGCCGATTGCGACGGGCTTCGGCGTACTCCAGGCCGGTCATGTGCTTTTTGTTAGAATTTGGTGAATTGGGAAGTTAGGCGCGCTGCGCCCTGAAATTTAAGGTTGCCGGCACTGACCGCTTCGCCTGCTAAATTTGTATCTGAAGGCGGTCATCTTAAGTTTCATCGTCGCTGGTCATGGCCGCCCCTGACTACTCCCGATACCCCAACCTTGCCTTTCGGTCGCACTGCCTGTAGCAGTGGTGATGGCAGTCCAGCAATCAGGTTCCAGTCTTGCACCGAGTCCCCACGCTCGATGGCTCAGCCATCTTCACTACTTGCCCACAAATGTATTTCCAAGCTGACCACTGTAAGCTCGAAGTGTACAATTGTTCACGCTGTACGTCCAGCAGCTCAAAGTTCCTGCTCTCATGCCCCTGCGACTGAAATCCCGAGTTTCCAGTGCACATGGGTATTGAGGAAAGGAAGCGCCGATTTCCTTTGCAATGGCGCGTCATCGCCCCAAGATGAAGAAGAGAGATACCAATGACTCAGCGAGCCAAATGAACCTGCTATGTCTCAATTGCCGAAGCCTGGGGCATGTTGTGAAGGACTGTCCTGTCCAGCTAGGACAACTGTTTCCAAATCAACACTGGAACTACTCTGCAAATCGGATCACGCTTCTGGACGGTCTTCTGGCAAACGCAAATTCGAAGCTGTGCTCACGATGTGTAAAGCTCGATATCCTGACAATGTTCGACGGCGAGCTTGACTGGGTGAACCCACAAACGCCGCTCGATATTTCCGACATAGCTTCAAGCCAACACTACAGAAACCTCGGTCCTGTGGGCACCGTTCAGTTCCGGCAGGACTGTTCACTTTGTGTGGGGCTTTTCGGCCTAGCACCGACTCCATGGTCCCTCAAGGAGGATGTCCACGTATTAGCAGATTGGACAATACATCGCCTCGAGCGCCTGGTAGAAGTTGGTTCACACCCAAAGCACTGTTATGACAAGTGTCTCGTGGTCGACTTAGCACCCAAAAATGGCCAACTATCACTTGATGAGCATGAAGGGGATGCCTTGGCCATCTTGCGAGAAGGTGACCCGGTTTCGTTGACGTCGCAGCTCGTCGATCCTTCACTGGCCAACCTCAGTCTGATCAAGGAGTACTTCATAGCTTGCGATCGCAACCATCAACTGACTTGTACACGTCGACCCGGGTCTCAGCTGAAGAACATAAAGCTTATCGACATCGAAACTCGCCGGCTCGTACCATACCCGTATCAAGAATGTGATTACCTAGCTTTGAGCTATGTTTGGGGTTCGGGATCATCTATTGTGTTCTCCGAAGATAGGAGCTTGTCAACCATGCCAGGGACCATTGAGGACGCAATCACGCTTACAAACCTGCTTGGCAAGCGTTATCTGTGGGTTGACAGTCTCTGCATCGACCAAGGCAATGAAGGCGAGAAGGCGCGGCAGATCAAACTGATGGCCGATATCTATCGTGGCGCATATGCAACGATTATTTCTCTATGCGGTACTACCATGGACGACGGTCTGGCGAGGGTGAGCTCTGGGCGCCGCCTTGCACAACCTCAACTGGCGTGCGAAGTTAACGGCAAGCGACTGGTTGGACTCATGCCGACATTGTCGCGCCAGGTCGCTTACGGGCAGTGGGGCTCACGAGCCTGGACGTTGCAGGAAGCACTTCTGTCTCGGCGCAACATCTATTTCACTGATCATCAGGTGTACTTCGAGTGTAACGCCATGCAGTGCAGTGAGTCTATTGACGTGAGCAAGTCATGGGTCCACAACTCACCTCGGGGTGTCATACAGGTCAAAAGCGACAGTGAAGGCTTGACATACGGCCATGGGACCCTACGAAACGCCGTTACGGGGATTGGCAAACCAAAAGATCCTATGATGGCTTATGGCGTACTGGTTGGGCTATATTCATACCGCTCCATGTCCGACGACCACGATGCTATCAATGCCTTCTCTGCCATACTCGACCACCTTCAAGAATATGTATTTGATAACGGCTTCTACTATGGACTGCCGGAGGACGACTTGAACTGGTCGTTGCTGTGGTGCCCACTCGACGACATAGAGCGGCGGCCTGGTTTTCCTGCCTGGTCGTGGGCAGGCTGGAAGGGCGCTATTCACCCAGGATGGCCCAGTGAGGTCAGTGGCCCTACTCAGCAATACTGGACGCACTTTTGTGCTTGGAGGCCGAATGGTCATCGTCAAGAGTTGGTATTTCCACATCATGCGTCGGACAGCCCTCAACACTGCCAACGGTTGTTTGAAGTCGCCACAGTATTCGATGTTGCTGTAAAGCCGAGCCTGGACCCAAAATTGTTAAGAACATACGGACCTTGCAAGTCTAATTCAGGCGTCCTCTTCATTGACTGCCTCGTGTGGCAGAAGAAGTTCAAGCTTCGAAAGCGGGATGAAGATTGGGACTACGGTCCATTTGAACACTTTGTCGTCAAGTTGGACGGCGTCACCTGTCTATTTCGTGCACCTACATCAAAAGACTTGGATCGACACACTGGTGCTGGCAAGCAGACGAATCTCATTCTTATCGCACGTGATGAATGGCAAGGCTACATCGTTCACCACTTTCTTGACGTGGATATCAATAAGAAAGGCGAGGCATTTAGACGCGGGGTCCTGGAATTGATGGTGCCGAAGTCTCACCCAGAGGCACTCAATGGCATCGTAGTGTCAAGAAGGAGTCTCATCCTAGTCTGAGCTTCAGCTGAGCTTACTGGAAGCTCGGATGAATTCTGTAGCCGAAGGACAACCGACTTATGGTTCTACAAAGAAAGGGGCGGGTCTTGATTTACCGCTAGCCAAGTGGTCACAGAGCACAATCTGACCGTGTAGTACAGCTGCCATGCATGGTTTCAATCAAGGGCCTGTCTCTTCCTCTATTTCAGTGCAGAACGAGCCCTCACCGGCTCCCTTGACGCGAACTGAGAATGCGATCAACTTCTCAGCTAAACACACCACTTCACCGCGAAGAGGTCGCGTAAAGACTCCGATGACTCATCCGTGCTTTGAAGTAGGCGCACAACGCACTCAGACAGCTGATGGCCCCGAAAGACCAAGCACCCTTACTATTTCGGACGACTCGCAATTTCCTTCACTTCTTCTATTTTCCCTTCACCCAACGCTCTGATCTCGCTGAGTACCTGAGCTTGTCGCTCTCCTTGCTTAACCCCTAGATAGTACCCGATAGCCGAAGGTATCAGCGTCACCGGGAACGGCTTGTTGTACTTCGACGTAAGGATCGCGTCTGGTGTGAAGTGTTAACGTGCCGGTCGGTCGCACATCCTGTCCTTGACTTCGAGCAGTTGAGTCGGGCGGACAGCGGGGACCAGAGACGTACTTACCGACGAATTTCGGCATCTTGTCCGTCTGATTTCTTTGAAGCCTCTTCGCTTCTCTCTTCTGCTTGTAGTTGGTGCTACGAACGAAGCTCGGCTGAAACGATCAATTGCGGGTATCGCGCAGAATTCAGGAAACCTGTGTAGCTTACCCTTTCGTTAATCAGAGGAGAACTCTTTCGTGGGCGCGATAGGTACGTACCTCGGCGTCATGATAAGCGTGCGGGCTACCGGAGAGTTCTAGCTTCGAGGCCTGTGGACCCAAGAGTATGGGCGAGACTGTTGCCGAGCGGCCGCGTCTATCCGCCTAGTTACCTGTTGTACAGTACGCTTCCTCCGCAAAGTTAACATGTCGCCCATAAGCACAAATTTTGGTCAAGTAATGCGACATCTTGACTTTCCGGCCGAAAAGTACGTGAGCCAGTGAAGCCAGTGGCCTGCATACGGTGGGTATTATTGACCTGCCGCTAATCCCAGCTACTGTATCACTTAGTATTAGAGCCCAGATCGTCTGGGTAAGCCGCCTCAAAGCATCGAGCGTCGTGCCGAAAGTCTTTGTTCACCCCTAATAGTTTGGATAATATTGGGGCACCTCTGAAGGAAGTAGACTAGTGAGACAGGTATGAAACATCTTCGATAGTACCATTACTTCGAGAATGCGAAATGGTCGTTTATCAAGGGAATCGAGGTCGTAAACCTAGATATACGATAGCGCCTTCCGTGCCACTGCCTTTGGCACAGCCGAATTTGCCTTGCACAAGACCAGCCCTGGTGTGTCAATCTCGCTACGGCAGCAAAACGCCCACGAACAAGATGGACATTCTTAGAGCTGTCGAAAGGAACCCTCTCCTAAACGTGTGCAGCGCCGGCGACATGATTCGCCAGGAGCTATAAGGTGCATTTGTAAGCGCGTCACAAGCCTGGCGCTTCAGGACGATCCGTACTGTGCAGAGGGACGTCTACGGATTTGTTTTCCATACTAATCAAACAGGTAAGGCTTTCTCAGCTGCTTATCGCCACGGCAAGTACCACTGGGTAGCACCATCTGGTAACAAGCAAGCAAGTCCGCTGACTCTGATGTGTACTCAGTTCAGGATCGCGAGGCTTGCGGCTGAGAAGATTGTTATGGAGTGTGACCCCCTAGGCAAAGATGTTCTAGTCGCCGAATCTGGTGTGCAAAGCTTCGAGGCCTCAGCTGCTCGGGTAGATGCTTGGGCGCCCGGTAATCTCCACGAACCAATGAGAATTTTCCAACCTTGGCTTGGCGAAGCTTATCCGTTGATCGAGCCAAATCCAGGTTTGAACACTCCTTTTTCTACAACGGCCAGACTGTGGCTTACATGCACCAAACACCAATGCCCGGTACACTTCAGCCCAATATCGCCAAGAAGTGCTCAATCAAGCAAAGCCCACCGTGAAAAGTCTCAAGTTCCCAAGCCACGAGCAATCTGGAGCGTGTGGTGGCTTGCCCCTAGCCTAGGTCACAGCCCATCATCATTGAGCAACACAATGACCGGACGAGATCCAAAAACTCATGCCACGCAGATAACAATTTAGTCGGCGATACCGAGCAATGCATCTGACGCTTTTCCGGAAGTGTGGCTCCGTCTGTCATACAGACACAGTCCTCGCGCTAAGGGAGGGCTGGTTTAGACAAAAGGATATAAGCAATCATGATAATGCCCTTCATGTTCCTCTACAGCTTGCTCTCACGCTCGTCACAGATTTGGTCGTTACTGGCCGTCCACTCTTTTGAGTCATTCATTCGCACCGATACTTCCGTTTACATTTTAGGTAAACAGTCATTCTTTTAGTCTTTTCGAGCAAATAATACACTAAGCCGGAGAAGATATGCATATCTCAGTATTGCATCTGGCTCTCTTCGCCGGAGCCGCTTCAGCGTTGCCGCAGCCTGGATGGGAGCAATGGAGTCCAAGCTCAAGTACGAAGCCCAACCCAACAACCACTACACTATCGAAGGCCTCGACCAGTGCGTCCTTGAGTCAGTGGGACCACTGGACGCGGAATACTAGTACTACCACTTCAACCACTTTATCGTCAAGCACATCAAACAAATCCGGATGGGGCGCATGGCAAAGACCTGGGGCAGGGTCAAGCTATGACGGAAGTTTACGCAGCGGTTCCTCCTCATCGTCAAACACTCACAACAACTTTGGCTCGTCTGGTCCGTCATCTTCGGGACAGTGGGAGGGTTGGTATAATCAACCAGCTATGTATAATGTTCCTGTCCCGACTGCTACCCTCGCTCCAGCACGTCATTGGAACAGCAATCCAAAAGATTTGGTGCACCTTCACCCAACAGAAGACAACAAGATCTATTATGCCCCAGATAGCGGAAGCTCGTCAAAGATAGCTCATCAGATGGCTTGGATGTTCGCAAACTTTACTTCCAATGCTGTTCTTCTTGACGATTCGGACCTGTGCACCTACTCTTTCTCAGTCAACACGAACACTCTCGTGGTCACCTTCAAAGACAGCTCCTCGTTCCAGACTGCTAAGAGCCTTTGGGGCGCTGGCGTGATCTACGTTCTCAACAGCGACCAGTGCAATGATGCAGATGAGACGGCGAATTGCTATCTCAAAGCTGTCAATCTGAGCTTTGATGAGAAGAGCTTTGTCTGCACAATGTCCATCTCAGTTGTTGGCTTCCAGGATGCGGTCAGCTATTTCGATTTCGAATGGGGAACACACGTCCCGGGCCGGGGCGCAGGCAGCGTTAGTGGCAGCGACAAGCCTTCTACGACAACTTATCGCGGCTCCAACCCGACCAGCTCTTCTTCGAGGTCCCCAGCATATAATCCTTCAAGTGCTAGCACATCAACCGGCGCCATCTCGACCGGATCTGAGAGTACCTCTAGCACTTCGACTTCGTCTACATCCTTCCCATCAACTGCTCCTTTTACCAATGGCACTACCACAAACGCTACTGAGCCAAACGGTAGCTTCAACGCTGGTGATGACGGTAACGATAACTGTACTGCACCTGCAGACACTAAGTACGGTTTGCCCACGGCATGTCTTGGTCAATATTTTGATGAAGATCTCGATGACAGCTATGGTTATCAAACTGTCAGTGAGTCGGGCTTCGGATCTTTTATTGCTCAATTCAATGATCTCATCTACACCGACCCTCTGCCAGTAGATGCAGAGGACGATGCAGACAACGAAGATGCGGACAATGCTTTGGGTCTCTCGAAGAGATGGTCTCTTATACCTACGTTCATTGTCAAGGCTGTTGCTAAGGTCCTGCCTATCCAAGGCGTAACAACTCCATATACTAAGGAAATCTCCTTGATGACCATGCAGATGAACGTTCCCAAGGATCGAACACTTGTTGCTAGCCCTTGGGGGCAGCAAGTATTGATAAAATCATTCTCCAAGACGTCGACTACAAACCCTGACAACAAAGCCAAGCTCGATATCTACTGCGTCGACTGTGGCATGCAAGGTACTGCAAACATTCAAGGGAAGGTCGGCATCAGCATTCTGGAAGGTATTGAATCACTTGGTGCCACATTGAAGGCCGACATGTCTATGACCCTGAAAGTCGGTGTGAATGCCTCGCTAGTGTACACCCAGAAATTCGAACAGCAGCTGTTCAATGTTCCTCTCTCACCTCTATGTGTGGCTGGTGTGATCTGCGTTGGTCCCTACCTAAAGCTCGGAGCTGATATTGAGCTAAAAGCCAATGCTGAAGGTCAACTGCTTGCGGGTGCCTCTATCACCATGCACAACGCCCAAGCATCCGTTGATATTGCCAAGTTCACTGCGAGTGCGTCTGGTTGGCAACCTGAGTTCAACCCGATCTTCCAAGCAAACGGCAAGATCGATCTTTCCGCTGACGTTGGTCTGCCTCTGGCTATTGTAATCGGAATTAATGTCCTTAATGGCAAATACACCAAAGAGGCCGCCATCGTTGACCGTCCTGGTCTTGTCGCCAAGGCGTCTGTGGCTGTTACAGCTGGTCTAGGAGATAATGGACAAGTCACCGGTGGTGCTGTTGCAACGGATGGTTGTACTGGTATTGCCACTTCTCTTGAGTTGAAGAATGATGTTTACATCTCTATCCCGGGCAGAGATAGGATCATGGTGTCAAACCCTCCGGCTAAGAAGTTGGCTGCAGGTTGCATTGCTCTACCAGCAGCTCCAACTACACCTGCAGGCACGGACGATACAACGCCAACCACGCCGGAGAATACTGAAGGGACAGGCGCAGGTACTGATACTGGCAGTGACACAAACACAAACACAGGTTCGGGTGGTACGAACACTGATGAGACCACGTCAGGCGATGCAAGCACCGGTACAACTGGTACAGATCAAACAGGCACAGGCAGCACTGACGCAAACGGTGAGGGCACTACAACCACTGGCTCGACAGACACTGATGATACTACCAACACCGGCACTACGACAGGTGGAGATGTGATTGCCAACAAGCGCCGTAGCTTCCCCAGTCTGCAAAGACGACAAACATCCAACTCAACTGCAGACAGTGGTGATATCGTTGACACGACTTCATCCAAGCTCGCCAATGCTAACACGACCACCGCCGCCTACGTTCAGCCTCCTACTGGTGACAAAGCTTACAACTTGACCGATGGCTACGAGGTTGCCACTCTCATCGACACTGAAGCACACTACCAAGTCCTCCCATGTGCCATTGGTAACTTGCTCTTGTTCGGTATCAATGAGACGGTGCCTGATTATCAATGCGGTGACATGTGGACTATGACAAGCGAAGATGAGGTCGTTGTCTCTGATGGCATGAGCCGCATTCCAGTCCTGTTCCCCAATGAGATGAGCAAGACTGGTGTATCGCGCATCCGTCTGGTAGATGCAGAAAACATTCCAGTGGGCGCAGATGAGATTGTCTTCGTTGCTGGTGAGACTGAGACTGACGACGGCGACACGGATCCACTGTACTACCCTATGGACCCTGCCGGCACGACCTATTATCCTCTTGTCTGTCTCTACAGCGATGGGCAGCCCAGCAAAATCTTCCTTGCAGCTGACCCTGAAGCCGGTATCACCATGCTCCAGAACGCCGACGTGAAGTACTCAATCACTGGCGGTGAAGTGTCTCAATGCTTCTACTTGCCGCTGATTCAAGGGATGGGGGCATATGAAGATGAGGAGGACGACTGGTTGGAGGCATACGAAGACGATACGAGTACGTCTGCGGCTGCGACAGCGACAGGAACAGCTACTACGGCTGCTTCTGCTACCACGACGGTAGCAGCAGCAACAACGTCGACCGCCAACCCCACCCCTTAGCCACCTACTACTAGTATCCCGTATCATTCCAAACGTAGACTCAGACCTCATGTACAGAAATTATAATAACAGATGTCGTCCTCTATCGAGCTTCACACGGTCGATCCTGTTGCCGGCAGACCTGCGACAACCTCAGCGGTCGAGAGCTAAGTGCCCAACGCAACCTTAAAGGCTATCCAAAACCGAAACTATCTCATAGCCGTTATGCTTTTCTTCGCGTTTCTGGGCGGCGTTCGAGCAGGGATCGGAATAGGCATCGCATATCACTCGGCTATGTTGGGTGCGGAGATAGGTGGGGCACTGTTCGCAGCTCTCGGGGCAGCGGAGTGTTATAAGGCGTCGTCCTCTACGTGATCAGTAAGGGTACGAGTGGAACCTCTTGTTCTACTTAAGTAAGCTGGGCTGGATATTATATAGGTGAGTCGCGGTAAGGTTTATTATATATAGGTAGGGTTCTAGTATAACTTAGGTTGACTACGGAACTATAGAACTTATATAAAGGAGAGTCGTATCTATATACTCGTATTTATAGTCTCGAATAGGAAGTTCCTTTTAGTAGAATAGTTATTTAGTACTATTAGTACTATTCGACTATTCTACTAGATATTATCTAAATAGGAAGTTACGTAATAGGACCTTTAGCCCTTACGTATTAGCTTCCTCGATAGACCTTCTTATATCCTAGAGCGTAGCCGTCTTATAGCTATAGTCCGTAATACTTTCCTCTCTTTAGCCTACTTACGTCCGCGTAAGTATATAACTAGTGAGTTTTCTATATCTTCCTTCTTCTCTCTCTATTCCTTATAGACTAATAATACCGCGCAGTACTTTTCGTATCGATAAACGCACGGAGCTACTTGTATTCTAGATGTTCAGATAAGGGGTTGCTATAACTGGCCGAGCGAGTTACGAAAGACGTGATACCTAGACGACAATAAGGATAGATGGCACGTAGGTCTCGGACTACGAGGGTTAATCGGTAATATAGAGGCATAATGATACCTTTATACCAGTGGAAATAGCTGACTTATCAGTCGCAACGGCCTCTACCCGTCACATAGGTGAGGCCAAGACTACCAAGAAGCATGGGGACAGAAGATGAATGAAGCATTAGATAGGAAAGATGAGTATTGACTTACCAGCTCCACCTCACCCAGGGGACGCTCTCTCAGGAGTGAGCGGGACACACTTCACCCCGGTGACGCCTAGTTCTGGACGACGAAGGTTCCCTCTAGCGGTTGTGCCGACTCCACCTCACCTGCGTGAGGATCATGCTTCACTTACCTTGAACGCAGAGTTTCAACACTCTATCCCTTCCACTTTGGCTTTGTCTGACCCTAACCCGACACCCCAAAGCCAGTTTTTGGCCATAGAATCAATATCCTGCTTTTTCGGCATTTTGCAGAGTTCCTCAGGTATGAAGGTGAGGGAATTCGACAGAGAGCGGCACGAATTTTCGAAATTGCATGCTGCGGAGAGAAAAGTTGATTCATTACGCCGGATTTCTACTTCTAGATTTGCTGCCAACCAGCCCTTCTAGCATCTTGTCCTCCCAGTTTGCTCAAATAAGCAGACGTGCGCTTTTCGATACCCTCACCATCCAGCTCAAAGCGCCGGTAATTACTTTCATTCGATGCCGAGTAACCGTATGTTGTCATACCAATGCTCGCGGTGACATATCTTGCCCAAGCCGTGGCAACATACTCCTCTACGCTTACGATAGGCTTTCCATCCCGCGGTAGCACTGAGTTCTGATACTCTTCGCTCTGAGCTTGGAACAGATCCATACTAGGAAAACTGACCAGCCTGACCTTCAAGCCTTTGCGTTCCAGTCGCTGCAAAGCATCCATAGCATAATGCAGGTTTGTACCACAGCTGACCAAGGTCAAGTCCGCATTTGTGGCATCATTGAGAATATATGCTCCGTACTTGACCTTGTTGCGGTCAGTTCCAGGAACATGTTTGACAGGATCTCGCGCAATGGATAAGAATGAGGGTCCGTCACGCTTGTGAAGCGCGATTTTCCATGCTCCAAGCAATTCTTCGCCGTCGCACGGCCTGATGTAGGTCACATTGGGCATAGCCCGGTACAGCGAGTCAACCTCGACAGGTTGGTGTGTTGGTCCGTTCTGACCTTCGGCAAAAGAGTCATGAGTAGCAATATGGATGACCTGTAAGCCACTCAGAGCTCCCATTCGTACACCCGGCGCCGCATAAAGATAGAACATCAAGAACGTAGCCGTGATGGGAAGGAATGCACCTTTTCCGTACGCGGCGAGTCCGTTGGCTACAGCAGCCATGGCATGTTCTCTGATTCCGTTTCGAATGTAGCGACCAGTATAGCCGATGGAAGGATGGAAGACATCGGTCTCTGCATACTTGATCTGATTGGAGTTAACAAGATCTGCTCCCCCACCACACAGAGAAGGACAGGCAGTCCATAGCTTCTCAAGGATCGTCCCATTAGCTTGTCTTGTTGCTTTACCAAGAAACTCAGAGCTGTTCATCGAGTCTAGGATAGTATCAATGTTTCCCAATTCTCCTGATTGTCGACGCTGTAGTTGTTGTGCGAGCTCTGGGTACTGCGCTGAGTACTCTAAGAGCGCAGAAGTCCAGTCTTGTTGCAACCATACACCTGCCTCTCTGCACTTCCTGAAGAACTTCAATGCTCTTGGGGGCACAACGTGGGTCTGGTCTAAAGGAATACCTGCAAGTTTTTTGGCATGAGCGATACTTTCTTTGTCGAAAGCGCCATGATGTGCTTTGTGCGTCCCGGCTACAGCCGTTCCAACTCCAATGGTTGTACGAATGTTGACAAACACAGGCTTTCCTTTGACGGACTTGGCGAGCTTTAAGGCAGACACAATCTCCTGGACGTTATAGTTGCCATCAAACACATCAAACACTTCCCATCCTGTCGCTCTCATTTTTGCGTTGACGTCCTCTGTATTTATCCAGTCCAGAGGGCCGTCGCATGTAACTTGATTGTTATCATATAGTAGCACGAGATTGTCCAGTTGCAGGTGACCAGCCAAAGACATCGCTGGAAAATTCGTGTCAGCACGTGACGCCTCGAGAGTGGAATTTTGCAAATACCTTCAAGCGCGACGCCCTCCATTAGACAGCCGTCGCCCGTCATACAATATATCCGAGACTGGATTAACTCATGGTTAGGTCGGTTAAAGGTTGCTCCAAGGTTCTTAGAGGCGATAGCAAGTCCCACAGCATTCGCAATGCCTTGACCTAGAGGACCTGTCGTTACTTCGACACCGGGTACCTCAATTTCTGGGTGGCCATGGGCGATCGTCTTGTAGCTGTTGAGCTTAGCATCACCATAACCTTTGAGCTCATCCATCGTCCATGCATCGTATCCGACAAAATGATTCATAGCATACAGGAACATACTCGTGTGGCCGTTAGAGAGGACAAATCGATCCCTGTCAAACCACTCAGGATCTGTTGAATTGAAGCGCAATATGTATTTCCAGAGAGCCACTCCGATGGCTGCCATGCCAACTGCGGATCCTCCATGGCCACCTCCATTGTGCATGCACATGTCGTAGATGAGATTTCGAAAACACAGGACAGCATATGCATCGTCTGTCATCTCCGCCGTTTGTTGTGGAGCGTCGATGTGCTCTTTCATCATCTCCACAGCATGGCTTTGCGTATGAGATCCTGGAGAAGTATGGGGAAGATCTTCATGGCTGCTGTTGAGGCCGTTAACGCCATTGTTATCGTGGACGAGCATTTTGTTTGTATGTCGATTGTCTGCATTCGAGGAAACAATTGTATCTCTGATCGAAGTAATGTACTTTTGAGCGTATTCTTGTCTCTGTATAAGTTATGTGATTGCGACTCATCTTCGCGTGGTAGCAAAGGCTTCCCCGGAACTCGGTTCCCGAAAGTGCGGCATTTCGACTTTTACCTTTCAACTCAGTCTCACGAGGATCTCGCCTTACGCCTCTAGTGGTGAGCCATCTTCGGAAAATGCTGTCTCACATCTATTCTAGGGCAGAAAGTCGACGTAAAAGGCAGAAACTAGGAAATTGTGACTTTGGGTTCTTCATAATATGAAAGAATGGCCTAGAGCGATGATATTTGCCATAGCATGTATGCGTCGAAGGCCTTCGATTACGCGCAACAATTAGCGCTTTCTAGGTAAAGTATTGACCTTTACGATCGGTAGTTCTTTGACACGCGTGCTCATGATTTTCGATGTCAAGTATTCAAACACGAGCGGCATGAAACAGGAAAGGAGCCGTTACTGTACTTACTGTAGTTAATTAGGTAGAGAGCCTAAAGCAGGACCTACGGGTACTGATTCTCAGGGCCTCGGCCCACGGCGCATTGGTCGAAGCGAACTCACGTGCCACCAAATTTGCGGGGCAATGAAATCATGCGATCAAATTGGCCGAAACTCGTTAGTCTTTTTTTGGTGCTCGACGTTGACCACAATCAACGACTTAAAGGCGCAAATGCCACCGAAGGCCCCCAAAAGGCGTAAGGTAGGCAGATCGAATGTCACGACAGCCTGCACGGCTTGCAGACAAGTGAAAGTCAAGGTAAGAATATCTCTTCGCGATCACCCAAGTTGCTGACATTACATGGTGCGATGGAGGAACACCCAAATGTGGTCACTGTCAATCTAAAGATCTCGATTGTCGCTACGAGACAGGAAAAGACAAGCGTAGGTATGTCTACTCTTCTATTGGATGAGCTTAAGCACTGATTTCTTAGATTGGCTTTGAGAAGGGTCATAGAAGTCTGCTCAGAGCGCATTCAACAACTGGAAATTTATATTACGTCTTTCGATAAAGAAGTGCCTTTACCATTATCCGCAGAAGTTGCGACGCTACTCAGGGAAGTTCAAGCGACTATAACAGGAAAGCATGATGTATCGAATGAGTCAGACAGAAATTCACCTGACCAGTCACCACTGCTCCCGGCCAATAACCCCGATCTTGCTTGTCAAGACGAGGAGTACGAGCAAATTCAGGAGCATACCATAGTTCATGACTATGCTCATGATTCAGACTTTGCCTCCATGTCCAAAGGCCAGGACGATGTCCATTTCGAGCACCCCGAAACACCTGTGCCGCTTGGAGACATTCCGGTCCCATTGCCCGATTTTGATGATTTCATGGACTTCCAGGGACTAGTGAACCATGACTATGACTGGTCCTGGACGGTGCCTGAGGAGCAGACCTCCCCGCAGGTAACTTCAACCGTCCCTGTTCTTGCAAGCTTCCAGGACGGGAACAATAACATTCATGCATCCGAGTCGGGCCCTGTGACAGACCCATATGATTCTTTCGATGACGAGAGCGATGGCGAGATCTTAGAACAACTCTCAATTCGGCTGGGAGGTCTGAAGATTGTCGATGATGGAACGCTACGTTTCTTTGGACCTACATCTAACATGACGCTGAGCCCGGCTGGCACACTGTTGTACAACTTCGGACATTTACAGAAAGTGAATTCGTCGCAGAACCACATTAGGATCGAAGATTTGGTGAGCTCGGCACAATTCGACCATTTTGTCAATCTGTTCTTCTGTTGGCAGAACTCATTCTTGCCGCTTATAGATCGAGAAGTTTTCAGCGACGACCTCCATACCCTCAGGGATGGACAAGATGCATTGTTCTGCAGCGAACCACTCAAACTATCGATGTAAGTGATCTCTTTGCTGCCAGATCCTCCCGGAGCCTGATCGGGATCAGAGCTGCACTTGGTGCCGTGCTTGATAGCGCATCCAGAGCCACTGTACCAAACTCAACTGCACAGTCTTTCGCGGATCACGCCATAACACTTCTTGAGGCCGACTATGACCGGCCGAGAATAGCCACGGTACAAAGCTTCGCAATACTCAGCTGCTATGAAGGCCTTCGTACACGCGATGCTCGTGGATGGCTCTACGCAGGTAATACCTCTCCTCCACTTATTAACAATTTGCTAAGCACTTTTTTTTCCAGGCATGGCAACGCGGCTAGCACTAGACCTCGGTTTACATATCGATACCAGTGCTCTCGTACTTGCTGGGAAGATGACAACCAAAATCTCTCGAGCTCGCAGAATGGCGTTCTGGGGTACCTACCTCAATGACCAGTATGTCATTCGCATCCTCCTCCTCAGACATATCTTGCTCACTTCCCCCTTAGGCTGTGGTCCTTCTACTTGGGAAGGCCTCTTACCAGTCAAATATATGAATCATCTCTTTCTGCACCCATGGTTGACCACAGTGGATCTGAGCAGTTTTGGACCCCCTACAGGACAATGCCAGCAGAAGTCCTCAATCACCCGTGTCAATTTCCCTCTTGTTCCTCGTCACTGTTTGTGCAAACTTTTGTGACACTGTGTCAAAAGATATCAGCGCTTGCCTCCAAGCTGTAAGCAAGTGACAGCCCCCAGTCAGAGTCAGCCACAGTGACTAACAATTGTGTTACAGCTATGGTAGCATCCGAGCATCGAACGACGAATTAGTAGACGAGGCAGCGAATACTTTCCATTCTTTACAGCGCTGGAAAGCAACGCTAAGTCCCCAGCTGAAGTTTGATCGTTCAATCGACGACTTGGTCCCTGCAGCCCATATTCTACTCCTCCAGTATGTCAACCACTTGAGACTTTGTCTGAAGGTATACTAAGTTTGTCAGCATTCAGTACCATGTTTTCATAATCATCTTACACCGTCCGTTTGTCTCGAAGAGTGCGACCCAACCATATCCACTTCGGGGTGAAGGTCCCCTCCATGCACGTGAGATGTGCGTCGCCTCTGCGCTGGAGATAGCGAAACTTCTGCAGCTGTACGAAACAACCTACACTTTGTCAATGGTTGCAACCCCTGTGGTGCATGCTGCATTCTCGGCTGCATTGATCCTCGTCTACGCCACACTTTCGCAGACGAACATTAGCTCCTCTGGGGAATTATCAGGCGACCTTGCAACTTGCTGCCGCGTCCTTTCCGTGTTAGGGGCTCGCTTCGAAAGTGCGACACGGGCATTGGATACATTACTGGCCATCAAGCGAAAATGGCAAACCATTCTTGTGGTTGGTGCTGGGCGCAAACGATCGAGCTCTGGCCGACCGAATGACGATCTGGCTGCTCTGGGAGTCTGGGGAAGAAAATAAGAGGCAAACCAAACATTGGCAGCCCTTACAGCTTTGCTTGTGGTTCTGAAGATGGAAGCATTTTGCAGCAGCTGGCGGAGCTAGCAACTACCAGCGATCAACTCCGTGGTATGGCGATGCCCCAGTAAGAAGCATTCCAGAAATCCACCGCTCATTCTCGCGTTGTCAGAACCAGTGACGAGAAAAATTGAAAGTGCTACAGCATCTTCTTGTTTGAACAAATCCAAACATAACACTATTATCTCGAATGACATGAAATATGTGCAGGCACAAATTTGAGAGTGTTGGTCACGTAAATCTTGTCATGCTTCATAAGTATGTGCCCTATCTTGACACTTGTATGCCAGTATGTCTAGCGCAGATGCGTCCTTCCCGCATGCATACCACCCGTAATCAAAATGTCTTCGCCCGTCGTGTAGGAGCTGGCCTCGCTAAGTAGATAGACAGCAGCACCCTTCAAATCTGTTCTGTCTCCCATTCGCCGCATGGGTGGTTCGGTCACAAAGATCTTTGCTAGATCAGGCCGTGTATCAGCAATCGATAAGGTCATATCTGTCATAATGTACCTATAATGCCGTGAGCCACCATCCTTGGTTTGTTAGATATCAAGACATACCCAGGAGAAATAGAATTGACCCTAATGCCTGCTTCAGCGAGTTCGACGCCAAGCTCACGAGCTAATGAGATGATAGCTCCCTTGCTCGCGCAGTAGTCACTTAGATACTGCATCTTACTAGCTTGGTATGCAGCAATCGATGCGATTAGCAATATTGATCCTCCTCGACGACTGCCTGGCTTCGTTTCCTGCTTCATCATTTGCGCTGCTGCACATTGTGCTGCATAATATGTTCCAAGAACATTAACATTCATGGTCTTCGCAACGGCGTCTGGAGTGCGTTCCAAGAATGGCTGATCCGGACATATTCCGGCAGCAGTGATTAAGCAGTCAATGCGTCCAAAGTCCTGGACAACTTCATCGAAGGAGGCTTTCAGGATGTCGTACTGGGTGATATCTGTTCTGAGCTTAATCGTCAGTACTGGAGACTTTATCTGATCCGAGGACCAGATCAAAGGATGATGAGGCTGACTTGTAGAGTTTCACCTTCACGCCATAGCCTTTCTGCAGCCTATGAAAGTGTTCATGTGGCTGGTCTGAAATGTCAAGAATGGCCACATGGCTACCGACTTCAGCGACTGCAAATGCAAGCGCAAGTCCGATGCCTCGAGCACCTCCAGTAACGACTGTCACACGGTCTTTGAGAGAAAAGAGGTCTAAAACATTGCAGTGCATATACAGGTCGTTTTCGCGGTCGAGTTGGCTAGGCTGCGTGGATTGTGTACCACTGATGGGATCCATTTGGAAATTGTGTCAAGAATGAAGTGTCTTCGAGACAAGTGCGCTGGAATTACGAGAGCGGTTGATCATTGTTATTGCGTACATGTCTTTTTGTCGTACTCTAGCACCTCCGGAAACATATTTACGAAAATCGCCACGGACTCGGAAAAGTAAAGTCGACGAACCTGGGGACGTCCCCACATAACCTCCACGGCAAGTGAGCCATAGCCGTCTTTCTTGGCTTGTCTGTTTCGATCGAAGCGCTCTACACTGTAGAGCTGGACATGATGACCTAGCTGAAGAGACCTATTTTAACGGAAATGTTCCAGAGCGCCACTAAGGGGAGCGAAAATTCATGGTTGCAGCAGCTTTGCCGAGAAGCAGTCCAAGTTCGAGATCTTGTACCTCCTGTCCCAGGAATGCAGCACCCGTGATTTGCGGCACCGTGTCTTCAGTAATCTACTATTATTTATCGACATATACCTCCACACACAGGTCCAATCAGCTGTGGATATCGATTAAGCATACAGACCTCCTTAGTAAACAACAACTTGAATAGTAAGCTGTGGAAAAGTGGGTCGCTTGAATGACCGTTCTAACGAGTAATTCTCTTTGTAGCTCTAGGTAAGTAGTACCTCAGATCTCCCTAATTATCGTCCGTCTTAAGTTGATTGCCCCCTAGAATTACGAGCGACGTTATGTCTATAGCTTTCAAATGACAATAGAAACCAGGCCCACTTTTCCACAGCTTAGTATTGTTGTTTAACTTCCCCTTGATGATGTCCAACTTGCGGTGCAGCATCTGGTCGACATAGGTGAGGACTCTGGTCAGAAAGCTAACCCCTTGCAGGTTGGCGGTGGAGCCTGTGATTTTCCTGTAACTGGCGGTAACACGCTCAGCTACTGCGCCTTGTCTATCCCCCTGGCACTCGGTGACGAGGTGGTCGATTCGACGGACCATCTGCTGTTGCTCGACCTGGAACTCCACCCTCGCCATCTTGTCCTTGGGTGCTTGGTGTCTCGCAATCTGGACTACCGACTGAAAGATGTTTCGCTCCGACAGCGACAACTGCGGATCCTCGACCAGTGCCTCGGCACGGGGGATGACGAAGCGGTTGCCGCCACCTTTCAGGTTCTTGTTGCCTGGGGTCAGGAATGCCTGGACGCGCGCCGCACCAGTATCGCCCATGGTCTCTTGTACCAGCCGAACAAGCGCGAGCTGGGTAGCGAAAGGGTGGAGCTTTATATGCCTGAGCGAGCGATCTTTAAGGCCTTAGAACTGGACGTCGAGGAGGGCCTGGTACAAGTCGATATGCCAGTTCTCTCGATAGTTACCAAGGTGGTCGGGGCCGATGGGGTAGTTGAGCTTCGTGAACACGATCGGCTTAGTGTCTTTCGTGTATCCGGTGTACAAGGGTGTGTCCGCCGTGGTGCCGTCCCCATCCCGTACAGCCATGGCGACGAGCGCGGCGTCCCGCGGATCTTGTGTGGGACCGAAGCCCGTCACGTCAGTGGCATTGTAGGGGTTGTTGTTGGTTGGGTTGGCACCGGCCGGCCCTCGGACTGCATTGACGGCTTCCTCGATTTGAGCCCGGCTGGCTTCTCCACCTCGGTTGGTGGCGGGGGCGTCTGGGTCGTCAAAGACGTCGGCTGGCACGCCACACTCCTTGGCGGTCGCGTTCAGCGCTGAGTAGGTGAGATGGACGACGGAAGCTCGCAAATGTATGGGCGTAGCCACCAATGTTTGTCGCACTCTGTTGATGGTCTACGACAGGGTGGTTAGCCTGCTATGGGATGGCTCGGAATCGGGTCAGCATATCCTCGTCGGCGTTCTTCTGCCTATTGATCTTGAAGGTGCTCAGGAGGTTGACACCGTCGTCGGTAAGGTGGCCGAACGCGAGTGGGAGGATGCGGAGGGTGGTGATTTCCATGATCTGGGCGTAGGCGGGGATGAGTCTGTCGATAGCGGAGATGATGTATGGCGTGACTGCAGTACCGATTCTTCGCACCCTGTTACAGTCAGTAGGTGGAACCCGAAAGGCCGACGAAACTCACTCCTCGATGATATTGTCGCCGACGTGGATCAGCCAGCCGAACCCGTATCTTAAGACGTATGGATAAATAATGCTGTAGGTGTGATCTCGCTCCCAGCGACCTCGAAACTGGTCGCTATTCATCAATCTGGGCCGCAGCAAAGGCATATAATTTTGATAATGCGAATCTTGGACAGCGTCGACGTGGCCAGGAAAATCGCGTGCAATTCCACGAAGAACAGCAACTCCCTACCCCTAAACAACAAGAGATGCTAGTACGATGGATTCCTGAGGCCGAACAAACAGGACATGCGTTCAACCATGCGCAGTTTAGAGAAATGGCCTCTACCATCAACCGAGCTTCTGGTGGCGCTGGCACGATCGAAAAGAACTGGACAGCAAGGTTTCTACAACGGCATCCAGAGATACAAACGAAGAAGGCGGCTACTACAGCTGGTCAAAGAGTCTAGAACCCCAATTCCTCAACTGTCCCAGCTGGAACTTCACAGTCACAGAATTCGAGTTTCTCAAGTTGAAACAAATGTTATGTTGAAAGATCAGGTAACCTTGAACACTGCCCAACAATACTCTAACTGCAATAAGGAATCAATCTTCGACCAAAATCTCACATGTCAGTGTCACCCTAGTTCAGTCTATTTCAACAGACACGCTTTTCATCACAGTTCCAGACGATGGTGTATTCGAAGCCATTCTAAGGCAGGCTTGCATGACTGTGGTCGTGCTTTGCGAGCCGAATGATCTTTCTGGGGCAAGTCAGCGTAAAAAGTTTATGCCCTCGCATCTCCCTCGACCCATTGTGTCTCCGTTGTAGGAGATTTTTCGACCGATTCGTCGTTACCAGATCCGCCCATGGCAGCGCCAGAGTACTTGGTTTCAAACAACTCATCGATTTGTTCCAGTGAGAGTTTCGCGGTCTCCTCGTAGAAAACCTGTACGACTGGCATAAAGACAAAGTTCAGAACTGCGTAGAGAATATAATATCTCCAGCCGATGGTGCTAATGCCAACGGGGGTCACCAAGACGACCGCATAGTTGCAGATCCAGTTCGTGCATGTTGCAATACCAGCTCCTCGATTCCGCCATTGCTGGGTATTGATTTCTGCTGGATACAGCCATGGAACTGCGATCCAAGATAAACCGAAGGTGGTGTAGTACACAAACACAAATGTGATCGCCACAATACCGCACTGCTGTCCCCCAGCACCCAAACCTCCGGCCACAAGAGCAAAGCAAACACCCTGTACCAAAGCACCCCAGAGCATCAAGCGTTTTCGTCCGACAGATTCAATGAAGGCTGCTCCCACACAGGTCGATATCATCAGGTTCAAAGCGTTGCAACCAGATAAGATCAAGGAGAGCCTACGCCCAACACCAAGGGAAGCAAACACAACCGGCAGATAATAGTTGATCACATTGATGCCACCCCACTGTTGCATGAATTGTGTTCCAGCTCCAAGGATGATGCGGCGGGTTGTTTGCAGCTTGTCGTTCTTCAGAAGTGCTTTCCAACTGACTCTGCCAACTTCCATTTCGTGCTCAGTATTATGCACAATTGTTTCGTACAATGCAGCTGTTTCCTGGCTTTCAACTGGAGAAGCTAAGAGACGAGCGACAATGGAACGCGCCTCCTCATATCGACCTTTCTGGATCAGCCATCTTGGAGAGTCTGGTAGCCATGGCAGCATCACAATAGTTGCCAGAGCATAGAACATCTGGAACGCAATAGGGAAGCGCCATGATACTGCAGTCCACGGGATGTATCCAAAACCGAAATTCAGCCATTGAGCCGTCACATTTCCGAGCTGGTTGAGAGCAAGCTGAAGCACGACAAGCAAGCCACGATGAGCAGGTTTGGATGTCTCGGACTGCCAGACCGGATGATGCCGCCAAAGACTCCCTGGTCATAGCCAAAGAGCAAGAAGCCTGTACCAGTGGAAAATGTGATGCCGGCTGTTAGCCAGCCGCCTTGAAGATCGTTAAGGCCCATGGTTCTCAGCGAATACA